>ERZ857984.264-NODE-264-length-71779-cov-20.665008_pt1 | contig 71779 bp, 63 predicted proteins | sample MGYA00519914_ERZ857984 | MGnify/ENA primary metagenome ERZ857984 (study PRJEB31778, sample SAMEA3449417) | human gut metagenome | biome: human gut; feature: human-associated habitat; material: faeces | place: United Kingdom | collected 2010/2012 ...
GAGTGCCACACTGGCAGTGTGGATGTCAGCGGTTCGAGTCCGCTATGCTCCACCAGAAAAACCGCCTAATCTTCTAAGGTTTGGCGGTTTTCTTTTGCTCAAAAACATTCAAAATCCGCCCTGCCAGTGCGTCGCCTCCCCCATTTTTCAGGCGAAGTATGCTAATCCTTTTTCGGTATCTCACCAATGAATTGCTCGTAGGAAATGTTGAGCTTTACGTCCATATAATAGTCGCTCCTGACCGTCACCCGCTCGATAAGCGATGTGGCGATCATCTTCTTTACGGGCAATTCTGCGTTATCGTAGAGCACGCTCCAGCTTTGAAGCTGTTGAAGCTGCCGGGTCATTTCCTCGCAAAGTATATCCACGTTTTTAACGCTCTCACAGGCTTCGCGGTATCGGGTGGTTGTGGTGTAAACCTTCTTTTCCGCTACGTTGAGCATTTCCGTCAATACGCTTTGCGGCAGCTTGCTTTCGCCGCGGATGATTTTGAAAACCTCATCCTGCAATTCCTTCATCTCGGAATTAGCTACGTCCATGTCTGCTTTTGCCTGCTCCCGCATTGCTTCGCTCTCCGCTATTTTTGCGGCACAGCGTATTTTGACAAGTTGCTCTGTGGGCGCGTCTTTCATTTTTGAAAAAACGCCCCGTAGGATGCGGTCAATTTCTTCATCGATCTTCCGCGCCGTGTAACCGCTCTGTCCCGTACATAGGGCACGATGGCGTACTTTATTGTAACAGGCATAGCGATGGATGCGGCTCACCGTGGTCGTGCCATCGGCATTTTTGTATTTCTTGGGATTGGTGGTGGCAATAAGCTTCCCACCGCAATGGGCACAATAGATGTTGCCAGAAAGCAACGTCCCGCCAAGGGTGTGCCGGGGGATGGCGCGCGTTTCGCAGTATTCGGCGGAGCGAGCCTTGATCATTTCTTGCGCACGGGCAAAGGTTATCTCGTCAATGATCTGTAATTCGGGGATGATCTCGGAAATCATTTCACCGCATTTGATACGTCCCGTATAGGTCACACGCCCCAGCATATGCCGAATGGTGGTGTTGGTAAATACCCCTCCGCTGCGGCAGGAAATACCCATATCATACAGGTAATTGCCTATGGTATGCGTCCCCATGCCCTCGTTGACGTATTTATCGAAGATGAGTTTTACGATGCGAGCTTCTTCATCGACCACCTGAAGGTCTTTGACAGGGGAACCGTGTTTATTCAATCGGCCAAGAAATACGCTTTCATACCCATAGGGGGCTGTGCCTCCATGATAGTGCCCTTCCTGCGCGATCTGCTCTAAGCGGGTGCGAATACGGATGGACGTTTTTTCGCTCTCGCCAGCAGCCTGCCAGAAGCGGATATAGTTGGTGAGCTTGTCCACATGACTTTCAAATCGCTGCTCGCCTTCTTTTACGCTCCATACCCGGACGCCCTGTTTGACGAACCATTCTACAATAAACGGCGTTTCGCTTTCAATGCGTCCCAGCCGGTCAAACATAAATACAAGCAGAATATCAAATTCATGCCGCATGGCCTTTTGCTGCAATATTTGGATAGCGTCACGGTCTTTTGCGGAAACCTTAAAGCCGGATATGCCTTTTTCTGAAAGCTCGTCTACGAAGTTCCAGCCCCGCTCGGCGATATACTCATGGCAGGCTTGGCGCTGCATAGGTATGTCGTCACGCATCTTATCGACCTGTCCCAAGGTGGAAACCCGATATAAACAGTAAACTCGATTTTCTATCCCTTGGTATTCTAATGCTGTTGTCTGCATGAATTGTCCTCACTTTCATTTTTCATTGCTGCCTACGGACAAAATCATGCTTCAAACCATTGTATATGCGGTTTTCAAGGTTCGGCTGCGTCTGTGTAGCAACATTATTATCATAGCAATCTATCATAAGCGCAAGTATGCGAATTATTCTTGTTTGGCTTCTTCATAGTGCGTAAGAAGCATTTTCCGTACAGTTTCTATAACTTCGGGGTTTGGTTCGACGCTGAAGGACAGCTTGACTTTGGCTTCCAAGAGATTTTCTACTTCGTGTTTGCCTTCATTCATATCAAATAATCTCCTTCATCGTGTTGGATTGTAGATACGCTATATTTAGTATAAAAATGGCCAAGACCGGCGCAGGCAGCGCCGCACTGGATTTTCACCACCCCGATAGCCTCCGGGCCGCGCCTTGGGACTGAACCTCAGCTACGCGGGAGTATCATTATCCGCCCTACGCGCCCGCCTGCCGTGGCGAGTGGGTGCAGCGCATATTCTCGCTCGTCCCTTAGATACTATCGTTTTGACGGGCTTATTGAGGCCCGCAGGGGGTCATGGCGTATGCGCTGATGGGCGGTTCTTTGTGTCCTGCCATCAAGTATGCAGTTTTCAAAGTGCGTAGGGGGTAATGGGCCTGTCGGCCTCTCCAAGCCCACCCGTGGATGAGCAAACTCATCGTGATGCGTTTGGAGAGCACGACAAGAGCCGCGGGGCGCGTGGAAAGGGGACACGCGCCCCATTGGGATATGTGGGGTTACGCTGATATTTTGAACGTGAGTATCTTGGTTATCAGCTTGGTTTCCAGACGATGGCGGATGGTGTCATCGGTAAACCTATATCGGTTTCCATACTCGTCTTGACAGAAGCGAGTGGAAAGTGTGGCTATATAACCGGAATAAAAAGCAATGATTGAGTTTATCGCGTTGATGTTTCCACGGTTGGCGGATACAATCAATTCATATGGAACGAGCCGATAGTTATTTTTCATTCTTAACTCCCATCTGTCGTTTGATTTGTTTGAGTGAGCTTGTCCGGTGGTAGTGGACGGTGCTGGCCATCAGGTTTAACAGGCTCGCTATTTCTGCGTCACTAAAGCCAAGGCAATATGCCATCAGGAGTACATCCCGCTTTCTTGCGGAAAGCTCAGATATGGCGTCCGCAAGAGCATCGCTGCGAACGGTTATGCTTTGACCCGCTGCGCTAAAGCAATGCTGCTCACACGGATACTCATCATATGTGCAGAGCGATTCAAGCATACCGTCCGGAAGCTCTGAAAAAAGCGTTTCGTGTGACGAAAGCCGCGCAAGCTCCGATTTGTGGTCATTGACCTCCCCGCGAAGCGCCTTTTTAACATAAGCATCGAATTGGTGCTGTATGGTTCGTTGTTTGGAATCATCCAAGGCAACCACATCCTTTTTGCAAAGTTCGCCGGGTCTTAACCCTTCATTCAATATCCCGGTTGAAATGGTCGAAATCTTCGATGATTTTTCAAAAAAAGAAAATATATTATTTGACATAGATAACCTCCGTTTCGTCTGCTGCTCAAGGTTTCATAAGAATGAAGCAGAGGAAGGAGGCGCACGGATATGATTCTGAATGACACACATGAAAAAAACACAGGAGAAGCTAAACACTTTTCCTGCGTTTTTAGGAGCAACGGCATACGAATTTAGGCGGGGCGCGGCAAGAGCGCGCGCCATTTCAGCATCGCTTTTGTCCGCTTAATATGTTCATTTTGTATCTTCTTTTGCTCATTTCGACCTCATAAAGACATACGAATAGCACACAGCGCAAAGCAAGGTGTGTCATCAATACAAAACAAATATTTAAGCTTATCCGAAAAGCTATTTAATCCTCATCATCCGTGTAAACTTAGAAACGATGATAACGGTAATAATAATAGCAATGATGGCAAACGCCACAAGCACGCTTATCCACCACTGACCCGCAGTACGCTTGGCCTCTTCCTCGGCTTTCTTTTCAGCCTCGGTTTTCTCCCCCTCAATCACCGGCTGCTTGATCTCGGTAGAAACCTGCTGCTCTACGGTGTGCGTCTCACCAAAGTCGTCCGTATAGGTAATGATGTATCGGCCTGTCGTATTGCCATAGCTTTCTGTATAACCCTCGGTCATGCTCAGCATACCTATGAACACCTTCATTTCACCATATCCAGCTTCGCCCGGGAGTATATCGCCAAGGAACACGCTTGAGGTCGGGAAAAGCCCCGCGCCCGTAAGGTTGACGGTGACGTTTCGCAGTGTGCTTTTGCCTATGTTGAATACATTGGCAGGCAGGGATACGGTTTCGCCTGCCGTAACGCTCTTTGGCATGGATACCGAATCGTAGCCCATCTCAGCGGGTTGCGTCACCTGCACCAAAAAGGTTCGGGTAGAGGTGTATATGCCGCCATAGAGGTCAACATAGTCCAATGTGATATAAAAGGGCTGTTCTCCGGCCAGGATGTCCTTTGTTGTTTTCATTTTGAATGAAACGGTTTCGCTTTTCCCGCCTGCGATGTTATCAACGTGCATGGCAGCGTTCGTTTCAACGGGGATCATTCCGGCGGCCTCGCTGCCATATGAAAGGCGGACGCTCCTTGCCCTTATCGCACCGATATTCTCTATCGTCAGTTCAATACTAAACTCCTGTTCGCCGCCTATGCTGTCTGGGTCAACTGTGCAGGACGAAATGAATAGCTCCGGCTTCTCAACCTCTTGCCGTATCACGGCATTTGGGTCAGGCGGGTTTTTGCCATCGGTTATGGTCACATATACGACGAATGTTTGCGTCACTTGCTTTCCTGTAATGTCAAGATAGTTTGCCTTGAGTTCAACGGGATAAGTACCGTTGTACCGCTCCTTGGCAAGCGGTATCTCAAAGCCGAATATATATTGGTTCCAGCCTCCTGCTGTTTGGCTGTAATTACCGTATATAAAAGGGCTATCCTCAAGCGCCCCAAGATTGGCGGTGACGGTCACACGCCCATCAAAGGTTTCCCCCAATAAAGGCAGAACGATATATGCTCGACCATCCACGATAAGCGGAACATACCCCTGAGCATACGTCTTATCCATTCCAGTATAGATATTTCGGCTATCGATTGTGAGTTGCCCCGCAACTGGAGCCTGCGTAGGCGTGGATACGGGTTCTGTCCAGTTTGGGTCTCGTCCATCCGTAATGTTCACCTGCACATCGAAGCTCTGATTTTGTGCCACGTCTGCTTCATCGGTATAAGCGCACTGGAAGTGGATCGGATATGTTCCGTTTATTCGCGCGCTTTTCAGCGGAAGGTTCAGCGTGACGAGGAACACGCCAGCAGCCCCTTTATTTACGTTGAACTCGTAATTGCCATATACAAAGGGACTTGCATCGGACGTATCGAATGAAGGCGTGACACGGACTTGGTTTATACTTTCCTCCGTGGCTTTCAACGGCAGTACGATATGCACAGTACCATTGCTGATAATTGGCACATAACCTCCGCCATAGGTCTGACCGGATATATCGTATTCGGTGTCGATATACAAAGCGTGTCCCTCGGCAAGCGCAGTGATGGGCAGTGGCAGCAATACTGCGATTAGTAATATGCAAAATAGTTTCTTCATCCCTCATACCCCCTTACAATGGTCATGACGCCGTCGTCCATTTCGCACACCGTGTCGCATAGCTCGTCAATGTCGCCTTGATTGTGGCTGGCGAGCAGGACTGTTTTTCCGTCAGCCTTTAAGCCCTTTATAAGCTCCCGCATTTCCCGAACGCCGTGCTTGTCAAGGCCGTTGAGCGGTTCATCTAAAATGAGCAACGCCGGGTCTTCCATTATGGCCTGGGCAATGCCGAGCCTCTGCCGCATTCCGAGGGAGTATTTCCCCACGGGCTTTTTCATAAGCGGATCAAGCCCCACACGGCGGATGGAAGCCGCGATTTGTTCAAGCCCTATCTTTTTATTCAGCGAAGCTAATATTTCGAGGTTCTTCACGCCCGTGATATTAGGCAAAAACCCCGGCGTTTCGATGATAATGCCAAGATCGGGCGGGAAGTCCACGTCCTTGCCCACCCGCTTGCCGTTTACGGTGACCGTGCCCTCGGTGGGTATCAGAAAGCCGCAGATGCACTTCATAAGCACGGTCTTGCCGCTGCCGTTGTTGCCCACGATGCCGTGAATCTTTCCCCTCTCAAATTCCCGGGAAACGTTTTTTAATACCCGTTCCTGTCCGAAGTCCTTGGATACGTTTTGAACCGAAATTACAACGTCCATTTAGCCATTCTCCGTTCCGCTGAATACAAAATTATAGCTTCGCACCGCCCGAAGCGACATATAGAAGCACAGGGCGATGAGCGCGCCGAAAATAAGATACGTCTGCCAAAGGCGCGGCAACAGGTCATACCCGAAGTTGTGCATATGGTACGTCGCCTGATTGAGCGGCGAAAGCCACCCGACAGCCACGTTTGCCTTGTACATCAGCTCGTCGGGAAGCCGTAATATCGCCTTTAAGGTCTGCGGATTGAGAAGAAAGCCGAACAGGCTGAACGCAAACACGGACACGATTCCCGCAAGCTGCCCCTTTTTGAGGTTGAAAAGCAGCATGACGAACACCATGAGCAGCGTGTAAAGGAGCATCAGCAGGAAGATAGTCGCCATGCACTCATACGGGCGGCTCATCTCAAGGGTTTTTACAAGCGCAGGCAGCGCCACCTTTTGCCCCGCGCCGGAGTAGCCGAGGATTGCGGCGGTCTCGCTCCACATATTGCCGACAAAGCTTTGCCGCATACAGACGAGGGAGGTGGAGACGAGTATGAACGCAAGGTAGAGGAATGTTGCAAGGACAATATACACCGCCTGCCCCGCGAGCCATGTTTTGCGGTCTATGCGCATCAGATAAAACGGCGTTCCCGAACTGATGAAGGGCATATCCGCAAAGAGCAGCAGCAGGAGCAGGGAGGAAAGCAGGATGGAATTGCTGTCCCCAAACGTCCACACGAAGGCCTCCACAAGCTGCATGGTGGTTTCATACTCTTTGGCGAACTTGACCGCCTTGTCCGAAAGCAAAAAGCACAGCACGAAGGCAAGGCAGAACGTGATGACGATGCGGGGGTTTTTGTGCCACTGGCGGAAGTTGTATTTCGTTACGGCAAGAATCCGTTTCAGCTTCATATGCGCTCAAGCCTCCTTTTGGCGGCATATGCAAATGCCAGAGCCATGAGCGCGCCGAATTCAAGAAGCAGCACCGCCACGCCTATTTTGCCGAACATCCACTTTGACGAGGGGTTCAGCCATTCCCTCGGATACAGCACGAACAGCTTGTCGAAGTACCGCTCATACAGGATGATGAGCAGATAAAACAGCACGAAGGGCGATGCGTATGCCATGTATTTGCTGTCGGTAAGCGCGGCGAAGGTCATGCCCGTCAGCGACCAGAACGCGCCCGAGGCAAAGAACATGAGCGCAGTCTCCATTAAATTGCCAAAGTAATTCGGCACGGTTTCTCCCGCCTTGGGGTAAGCCTCCATTGGCAGGAACATGAGCGCGGCGAAGCCGTAGGTTATGAATATACCAAGGGAGAGCGTCAGCCCGCCGGAAACGGCGCAGCCCGCGGCCTTGCCCACGATATACCGCGGCACGGTGGTGCGGGGCAGGTATTCCTTTATGAATCCGCTCTTTACGTCGTCGATGAAAGAAGCGGTATACGGCAGCGCGCAGAGGATAGGCAGCGCCAACGCCATGGCGTCTGACGACAGCGCGCCCATGACAAGGTCGCTGTGGAAGCCTGGGGAAAGCAGCTCCGCCGAGCGGAAGGCGGATAATATGCCCTGCACGGAGGAAAGGAGGAGTATGAGTGCGGTTCCGGCTGCGCTGATGATAAACCCACGGCTGAATATGGCCTGCCGCAGGCCGGCGCAAATAGTCCTCGCCATTGGGTTATCCTCCTTTCCGGATTTTTAGAGAAGAAGTATATGACGCTCCCGCCATATATCGTTGGCTTCATTTTCGCATAACGATGCTCAACAAGTCTTCATCAAATTGTAATGAAGTTGTAATTTCGGGCTGTTTGTGGCAAAGAGAAAGCAGGCATGGACAATTTCCATGCGGTCATGCCCGCTGATTACAAGAGACTGCTCTGATAAAGCATAGTTATTTTTTCTGGAGGATGCTGTCATATATCTTCATAGTAAGACCTCGGCTCAATATAGCTGCCGTCAGCAGCAGCAAATATAATCGTCCGGGACGCACTTTCCATACCGTTCAAGCTGTACGTAACAAACCAGGAGGGAACATAGTAGCCTGTATCCGGAGCATTCCTCTCGGATATGAGACTGGTGCCGAGGGAAATAGAAGTCACCGTTATGTCATAAGTCAGCTCGGAATGGCTATATTGCCGGTTCAATGTATCGGAAATCACGCCTTTTAGTCCGTCAAAGGCCAGCAGCGTCACCGATTCCATAACCGTTTGCGCGTTTGCAGAAAGTCCCGTGACCTTCAGCTTTGCTATGCCTGCCTTATCCACCATGATCGTGGCGATTTCCTGCCCCCAACCGGACATATACTTGGGCGCAGAATCCCCCTTTCCTACGCTGTAGGAACTAGACCTCTCATCCAGGAAACGCAGGCCGGCCACTTCGCGGGTAAATGTAAATGCCCATCCGGTATGTTTATCCACATTATTGCGCAAAACGCTGCAAGGAGCCGCTTCCCTTACGGCAAGTTCCATACCCATTTCCCTGAGGAATTCTTCCGCTATCGCCAGAGCCGCTTCCTTTGACAGTTCTGGTTCTCCCGGCTTCTTCCATTCAAAATGGCTTTTCGTCTCATAGCTGGAGTCAAACTGGCTTTCCATCATGTCCCATTGCGGATATGCCTCCGTGTGCATATCCCTCACATAATAGAGGAATCCGTCTGAAAGAACGAATTGAGCCGCGGTTCCGCCGTTTAACGGGACATACAGGGAAGAATATGTAACCAGTTTATTTTGGTCTGCCAAGATATTTTCACTGCGCTCCGGGGCGTTTTCCAGCAGGTTTTTCAGGTTTTTGAGATACTCCTTGGGTAGTCGTTCCGTCCCTTCATAGGGAGCCGCTTCCTCCAACATAGCCTGCACTTCGCTCCGGCTCATTGTCCATGAGGTGTAAATATCATTTGTCGTGCCTGTTAGGCCTTCAATCACGGAAAGCAGCTCGTCTTTTGAAAGTTCGCGTTTTTGTACCCTCATGACGGCATACGCCCCAATCTCCGGCACAGTCACGTCCGCATCCCATATTACCTTCAGCTTCTCATAAGCGAACTCATCGGAAACGTGCGATGGGATCTCGATTTTTTCAAAAGGCTCAGGGTCCATTTCAGAGAGCAGCCTGCTGTTTGTATCCCAACCACCGACCGAAGCGGGTGTTGGATCGGATACACCGGCCTGGCCGGGCATAACTATTTCCGCCTCCGGTTTCGGTGAGACCGGGATAGGGGAAACCGCCTCCTGCCCGCATGCGGCGCTTAACAACATAACAGCACAGAATAAAAGAGATATAATTGTTCTTTTCATAGACGATTTTCCTTTCATATTTAGTAGCCCAGGGTGCGGTCTATCACGCTTCCATCCACGGCGTTTATGGTCAAAAGGGTCTCATAGCCATCTTCGCCTATAACCAGCGTTCCACCATCGCTGTCATATGTGCCGAAAAAGTCCCAAACAGGCACAAGATAGGCGGTATCATTGTTATCCTTTTCAATGATGCGCATAAGACCAAGGCGCACCTCGGTTACTGTAATATTTTTATCACGCAGGAGCGTCCCATCCTCTACCTGTTTGTTTTTTACCACAATCATGCTTTCAAATATGCCCCTTATCTTTTCAAATGGCAGAAGGGAAACAGCCTTATACTCTACCCCCTCCAGCACATGAGGCGCATTCCAAACAAGGGCGAATATTCCTTCATCGTCGATAAAAATACGGATTTTTTCATACAGCCAGGGTTTGGCGGCAACGTCAGTTCTGCCAGGATCGGCAGCCATGTCCTCGTTTGTATAGGTGATGGCTGTTCCGTTGACACTGCGGGTAAACATGAATTCGTATAATCCCTGGCGTTCTCCATCTTCAGCGGCAATAGTTGAGTTGTACAATGCAGCCATGCGCTTGCCTGTGCACACAAAGTCTTTAAGGTCCAGTCCGTCTATCGCCGCTTGCGCTATGTTCATCGCATCCGTCTCGCTGATAGCAGGTTTCTTAAAATTCGGGTTCCGGGTCTGCTCATAGTTAAGCGTTACCGAAAGGCCCTGGGCTGTAAGCGTGGAAAACTCCGCCCTTCGGGTCACATCCCTTAGATATTCGGCATAGCTTCCGGCACCCTGCTCATCGTTTACTACGGATAAGGAGGCCAATACGGCGTTGCTTCGCATCCAGCGAAGGTTTACCGTTTCACCTCCGTTTTCCATAGGCTTAAAGGATAGGTCATGCTCTATGGCTTGCGCAGTTTCCGGTGCTTGCTCCATCTTGTCCATGAGTTCTCTTATAGCATTATCCAGCTCCTCCATAGAGGCGTATTTATCCAATCTCCCATTTTGGCGCATCTCCATAAGATGATTGAGCTGTGGTCGGTAATACTCTTTAGGAAAGGGCGTATCCAGTGAAATGGGGATGCTGCCTGCGCCAAGGAGGCGACTAAAATTTTCCATGTCCCGGTACGAGAACCGTCCCTTGCTTACTCTTGCCACGGGAAGCTGCTCAACTTCTGGTACGATTACTTTGGCGTCCGCCTTTATATGCAGTCGATTACTTGTATCGGCGGCTTCATAAATATACTTCCCTCTGGGGATACCAAGGGCAGATACCGCCGTTCCATCTTCCGTCATTCCAGCCTGTTCCAACATGCGTTCCGTATCTTTTTTCACAACGATTACTTCCTCCGGCGTGGACTGGCAGGCTACAAGCGAAAGAACCGTTAGGATCGCAATAATTGAAGCTATTATCCGTTTCATCATCCAATCTCCTATTCCTGTTGATGGAGTTATTATCGCATTTCCCGGAGCAAAAGTTGTCATGAATATGTAATTTAGTTGTCAACATCCCCGAATATCAGCGTTGCCGTCGTGCCTTCGCCTGAAGCGCTATATACCTCAAGGCTTGCACCGTGAGCTTGTGCAATACGCTTTACAATAGTAAGTCCCAAGCCAATTCCTCCATTTTTTTTGCTTCGAGACCGATCAACCATATAGAAGGGCTCTGTAATTCTATCGATCTCATCTTCGGGGATACCACATCCGTGATCGCAAACCTCAATGATATTTCCAACTGCATTCAACTCAATGCTTGCTCCTTCTGAACTTGCTCTTCTCGCATTTTCTATAAGGTTAACTATAGCTGAGCGCATTAAATCCATATCCATGGGCAACGTATTTATCCTGCATTCGCTGATGAGAGATATGCCCCTTTCTTCAAGAGAGGCGGATACCGTTTCCCTCACTGAGTCAAACAATTCCGCCACGCTTTCCGGCTTCTTTTCAATGTTGCGTTCAAGCATGGTAAGCGTCATCAGCTTGCCTGAAAACCGTTCGAGCCACGCGCATTGATCGTAGATTCGCTCTAATGAGCGTTTCCTGTCAATATCAGAGATATCGCGCAGAAGTAGAGTTTCCGCCCTTGCCATGATGGATGTTACAGGGGTTCTCATTTCATGGGAAAAGCCTCTTATGAACAGCCTTTGCCGCTCCGCTCTCTCGTTGAGTTCGGCTATCTTTTCCGAAATGGCCTCCGCCATGCGGTTAAAACGTTCTGCAAGCGCTGCTATCTCGTCATGCCCCTCAACGGCAATGCGTTTTTCGTAGCTGCCTTCGGCAATTTGCATCGCACCCCGCTCAAGGGCTTCTATCGGCTTCAAAGATCGCCTGGTGAGCCATAATACGAGCGTTGCCGCCAAAATAATGATGGCTAAGCCGGCGATGGTGCATTCTGCGGCAAGTCTGTTTATGCCGTTCATGGCATCTGTCACGTTGCGAACGAGGCAGAGCGCGTAGTTTTCGCCGTTGATAAGAATATCGGTGGAAGCGATGAAGTAATGCTCCTTATTTATTACATAAGACGCATGGTGTAATGGCGTTTCAAGCCCGGGAACATCCACTTTTGTACTATTAACGGCATTTAATACCTTTAGGCCGTCCATTCCCGTGTTGTTGCTGATTATATTATCATCCTGTTGTAAAATATATTCGCCGTAACCGTGGATTTTATAAAATATGTATCGCAAGTAGCTTTGCGTAGATGCGGAGTGCTTCTCCCACTCATTTTGGCGTTCTTTTATCAGAAAACTGTTGTAAAACACCTCAAAATTACTTATCCCTGTATCAACAATATTTTGCGTTACATTTCGCTTTGCAAGGCTGGTAATAAGGATAGTGCTAATAATTATGGAAACCATAACGATCAGTGTTGTTATTAGCGTAAACTTTGTGCGCAGCTTCATTCGTCAACTCTCCTTCAAGCGATAACCGATCTTTGGCACGGAAATGATTGCATCGCCAAGGTTTAATTTGCGCCGCAGACTGGAAACGTGGGTGTCTACCGTGCGAGTAACGCCCACATAATCAAATCCCCATATCTCAGCAATTAGGCGTTCACGAGATAAAGTACAGTTTTTATGCCGCATTAGGGCGACGATCAAATCATATTCGATGGGCTGCAAAACAATAATCTCTCCACCAAGCGTTACCGTCCGCGTATCCTCGTTGATTTCGATATTCTTGTATCTCAGTATTTTATTCAATTTGCCAGTGTGTTCTAAAATCTTTTCGATTCGTACAAGAAGCTCCAGCACTTCAAAGGGCTTTACCATGTAGTCCTCCGCGCCGTCCCTGAGTCCTTTGATTTTTGAGCCCACATCCGCTTTTGCGGTCAGGTAGAGTACTGGGATGTTATACCTGCGCATGTATTCCATGAGAGCGAAGCCATCTATACCCGGTAGCATGATATCAAGAATTGCCAAATCAAAGGCGTGATCCTTCCTTAGATACTCTATTGTTTTCATCCCGTCATCCAAGGCCACATACTCATATTCAGAGTATTGGAGGTTAAGGGTGATGATTTCGGATATGTCCAGATCGTCCTCTACGATTAAAATTCGGTTTTTTCCCATTCATACACCTCCGCATAGTATATGGTTAGCCTTATTATAACATAACGGCTGTTTGTACCATCCATCTTGCGGACTTCATTATTGTAATTTTTATGTAAATACCCGCAGATTTATCGTATATCATCTGTGGTAATTCGTGGTTCTATGTAGCTCCCATCTATGGCGCTTAGTATGAGCTTATTAGGTACCATATATTCCTCGGCATCGCACCAGTGTTTATTATAATATATGTACCACGAGGGTATTAATCTCGCTCCACTCTCCTTGCCGTTTGACGAAACCAAGCTCATCCCCAGCTTCATATCAGTTACCTCAAAGGCAAGGCCTATTCCATTTTCATTTTGATGCTCCTCATATATCTTATAAAAGGTATTTGCAATTAGGTGTGGTATTTTTTCAACAGGTAGCAATGATACTGTTTGTACCATATCTGGCTCAAACTTGGATGCTCCCTGCCACATCAAACTGCAAAGCCCCTTACTGTCTACGGCGATTTTCACAACTTCACTTGCCCAGGGCGCAACATATACCGGTTTGTATTCAGGGTTGATATATGTCCAGCCGTCCTCATATCTTGTTTGAAGGGAAAATATCTTGCGTGTAAACACAAACATCCATCCAGTCTCCTTGTCAATAGCTGAATTGCTAAGGAAACTGCATTTCTCCACAGAATATAAATTTAAGTCCGCTCCTATGGTGTCAAGATATTGAGTGGCAATGGTGTATGCACTATCTTGTGAAATCGAAGGAGTCTCTGGCTTTTTTCGTATAAACTGACCTTCAGTTTCATAATTTGGATCATACTGATGTTCCGCCGTCATGCTCTCAGGTATAATTTCTATAAATTCGTTTCTTTGATACCAGAAAAGGAAATCCCCATCTATCACAAAATATAATAAAGCAGGAGGGCTATTCGTATCATCTTTACCATACACGAGGACGGGTATGCCGCTTGGAATATCGCTCGTACTTATTTGACGACGAATTGGAGATCCAGAGGCAACGTTAATGGAATCTGTTAACCACTTGATATATTCAGAAGAAACTTTTTCCGTGCCTATGTAAGGTTCAGCCTTTTCAAACATCGTCATGAGTTCTTGCTTTGATAAGTCCCATTGTCCGAACAAATCTACGGAATCGCTGCCAATACATATACTGATCAGACGTTTTATTTCCTCTACGGTAAGCGATACCTTTTTGCTCGTAACAGAACAATACTCTGGCAAAACAGGTAGCTCAATGTCAGCATCAAATGTTACCTTGAAAAGAGGGGTATCATCAAAAACTGCAAGGCAATGATTATCTGTTATTTCAACTTCTACGTTCTCAAATTGTACCTTTTCTTGGCTGCATGACAGCATTACCGTTCCGTTGAGAAGTATTAGGAATATTAAAACTATGTTTCTTGCTATTTTATGCAGCATGTTATCATTCCTTTCACATATTAGAAGCAGAATTAATTACTATCACCACACGAGGGGTGCAGCTGCACCTCTATTAGAGATGCAGCTGCAAATGAAATGCGGGAAAAACTACATTCACAATGTAAGTTTTAGACGGTTATGCTTCCGCTCCATTTCATGCTTACCTCAGGATCGGTAGAAGAAATGCTCATTTTCACCCTAACATTGGTAGGGAGTGATGTGTAACTTGCAACCCAGTCGCCAGAAGCAGAATAGGGGTCCGACAGCGCAGTGCAGGTGCTGCCGGTGCCATGGTTATAGCCCCTGAACTTGAACCCGGACTTCAAATTAGTCGTCTCAGTCACGTCCACAATGACGTTGTTTGTTCTGCTTCGGGCGCCGGTAAATACGTCTTGAGAGGGGCCACCAAAAATTTCCTTATTTGAGAAAGTTCCAGTAGCCGCAAACGCCGTGGACGTAACCGCCATCATCATGACGAGCACCAGAACGAACGAAAGAATCTTTTTCATTTTAGTTCTCCTTATATTTTATAGATGTAGTAGTTTTATAGTCCCTATCCAAGGACTGAGAATGGGAATTGCTTTTCAGATTCCACGATTGCTGTTTTGTTTATAATCAGCTACAATTTAATTATGCCCTTGCAAACAGGCATCGCCGCAAGGCGATGAGAGAGCCGCCAGCTCATAATTTGCAGGGGCATTTTACATATTCGCAATCATAGGCATCCCTCCTTTGCGCTATACGGAATCATATCCGTATTATCCTCCGATTTTTCGGCCTCTATATATAGGACAATCGACGCGTGCGAAATCTGATGATATTTGTAAAAATAAAGAATAATATATTTTGCTGTTTCGTGTCAGATTTTAGCGTGCTAAATTGTCCTATATAAAAGAGCCCCAAGGGTTCAAAAATCGAAGGAGGAATATGAGATGAAGAAACTTTTAGTGATCTGTCTGGCTGCAATGATTTGTATCTCATGCCTTACGCCGGCATTGGCGTTGGATAACGATGATGTGGTTTATCCGCGCGGTGGCGTTGCACTTTCAAGCGATATGCCCAAAGTGACAGGAACATCAAATCAATATAACCCATATGCCGTAGCAAGACCGGGAAGGCCTGAGCAAGTTTCCGTAGGCTTCACACTATACAAAGTTGTAAATGGGAGCGAGGTTTATGTGACCTCTGCTTCAAATAGTGGAAAGTCAACTTATGTCCGGGCTGAAGATTTTGTTAATCTTTCCTCAGGCACATATAAGCTTTATGCTTATTATCAAGGAGAGACTGTTTCCGACGGAAGTGTAACCACATATATTATATAGTTATATTTGTTTGATGAAAAACCGGCCTTATTAATATACGGGCCGGTTTTTCTTTACTTGATTGGCTCAGTCGTTGAATATAGCAAGGAAGTTTTTCAGCGGAATTGTATTATCTGCTGTGATTATCAGTATTGAACCGTTGATGCTCGTTACCGCATATAAACTGCCATCCATTTTATCAATATAATAATTCACTATACGCCCCGTATTGGACTGATATTGTTGGTACGTATTATTTGTTAATGCGCCAATATCGGTGATTATATTCCAAATCTGCGTCGTAAAAACATCGCCATATTCACAGGAATATGTTGCATTGAGCTGTGTCTCACCATCAATCGTAAAAGCATCAACAGCTTCACAATGATAAATCGATGTATCAAGTGCAAACGCAGAAAGTCCCGTCGCGTCTTCAAACTCTTGCAAGCTTGCAAAGGCTTGAGTTTCTTGCTGCTGTCCGGATTCGTTATCCAATGCCGAAGCAAAATCTTGGGCTATGCTATTATCATATTCACGTTCCGCGTAAATCCGATCAGGCGTATGCACCTCCGCTCTATTATCAAATATTTTGATAATAGCTTCATATACTTGCGCTGCAAAGGCCCTGCCTTCCGGAACAAATGCAAATATGGCGCCTAATAATAACACCAACGAACAAACTGCGGCTAATACGCGGTGTCTTGGAAATAAATGGGGGAGTATAAACTCGCTAAAACCATGTTGACCGCGACGCCTTTTGTTCGCAATGATTGCCATGTTCTCTATTTCTGCCCATCGCTCGTCAGGCCAATCGACCTTGGACTTTGCTCGCTCAATGATTTGGGCAACCGTCGGGTAGCCCTTTTCATTATCAAGCATTTGTGCAGCCTCGCTACGCGACAGCACAAACTCGCTATCTTCCTTGCGTGATATTATTCGTGGGGGAACGCAGTTGTCCGATTTTTTCTTCATCGACATTTTCCTCAAAATCTTATAAGTAGGCATAACATCATTTCCATGTAATTCGCAAATTCTATTTTCAGCTTCTTGCGCATCCTGCAAAACCGCTGAGATAACGTATTTTCGCTCACACCTAATTCCTCAGCCAACTCCTTGATCGAATATCCGTCTGCGTAACATCGGATAAATGCGTCTGTTAGCTCTGGTGAGTAGAGCTTCAGCAGGCGAGTCTGCCAATCATGCCGCACGCGTTTATCTTCCAAATGCCGTTCAACTTCTGTGGATAGCTTTTGCGTCGTTTCAGGCAGTTCATCAGGCGAAACGGGAATCATGCGTTTATTCCGCCTTCTCAGGTTATATGCCTTGTTACGCAATATGGCTTTATAATAAGCCATGGGGTCAAGTGCTTTTTGAACCATTGGGTTCTCATAGATTTCTATCAGCAGGTCGCTTAGCAAATCCAGCGCGTCCTCCCGGTTACCTGTTAGCATACAGGCGTGCAGCATGAGCTCTTTATTGTTGCTTTCGTTTAGAAACACCTTGAGCAGTTCATGTATATTCATTTCAAATCCTCAAATCATCCCGTTGTTCCCGTTATCACATGAATCATATCATACTATGAAGCCGGTAAATAGCCATATTGCTACAATTACCGCAGGAAACAAGATGACCGTCAGAACTTGAAAAAAGAATAACTTTTATCGAGCTTCATATAGCCATGCATGGCAATTTTACCTTCTGGCACTGCATTCGTACTCCCTTCGCCATTTTTTGTCCAAACAACCTAAAGGAAACCAGCAGCAAGCCGCTTGATTTCCCAAGGTGCGTTTATGCCCCTCTATATGTAGACAATTTAGCGTGTGCAAATCTGACATGAATTTGAGCCATTATTTCATGTTTTAACTATGTTTTTAATTATAGCAAGCTGTTCATCGGTTAAAGCATGATTTTCTTGCGCTTTTTGAAGTATGTCTTGAACTGTTATGGGCGATTGAACCAATATTGCTTCTGCCTGCTCTTTGGATATTAAGAACTCACGCTCATTGGGCCTCATCACAGTTAAAATGCACTTGCGGCTTCGCATAATATTCACCTGCCTTCTGTTTAGATTATGCTTTTAAGCTGAACCTCATTATAATCAAGCAAAATTAGCTAATAGAGATATTTTAAGTTACTATACGCTAATTTTCAATTTAATTTGGTTACGCTAAGCTAATTAATATAGGAGCAACGATATGGACAATGAAAACCAAATGACCGCATTGCAAAGGGCGATACGGCAGGAGCGTAAAAGCAAGCGAATAACATATGAAGAACTGGCTGAAATGCTTGATATTTCACCGACCCATATCAAGCATATAGAGAGCGGCCATCGCAAGCCCTCTATTGAGATTTTGTTTGAAATAGCGCGAGTTCTTAACCTATCTCTGGATGGAGTGGTTTTTCCCAAGGATATAACGCAAAGCGATCTTACGCGTGGAAAAATTGACCGTTTATTAGATTCTTTGGACGAGGACTCTTTACAATTCGTCTTAACGGTGCTTGAAGCACTGCACGTGAAGGAACAAGCTGACGGCTAAATATTTTCCACTATACCGTGAGTATCGCAAAGGAGTCGCAAAGCCGCGCTCCTTTTTTGTATTGTGTGTGCCTGCTCTGCTGTTTGCTCCCGTGAATCAGCGATAAGCTCGAGGCTCAAATATCCTTCATACGCCGCAATAATAGCGTCCCGCAGCTCTGCCGGAGTATTACAATGGGTGACGTTATACCATTCATGTTCCTCAGCGTCCCATTCCATAACTACATACCCGTAGCGTGTGAGCAGCACTTCGCATATTTCTTTTTGAATAAGTAAATCAAAGCATTTAAGAACCATTTCAAATGTTAGCATTGTAGACTACCTCCATAAAGGTTTATAGGCATACTGTATTCGACTGTCAACACGAATGCAAAGCTGTAATACTGCTGTATGTCGACTTCACGCTAGTTCGCAAATCGGGATACTACCACAAACTTTCCCGGCGCACTCCCCGAATACCGAAACGGATAGCAGGTCACAAGCACCAGCGTATCGCCATCCACGGCGGGCAAACGCCAATCTGCGGTATTTTCGTATATCATGGTTTCGGTCACGATATAGGTGGCCGTGCGTCCGTCCGGGTAAGTAAATATGAGTTCATCGCCTATTTCCACCTTTTCAAGCGGGCGCAAGTGCTTTCGGTTGCGATGGCCAAGAATGACGCACATACCGCTTTCGCCGGGCAGGGCGCTTTCCGGCATCCAGCCGGGGGATTTATCTAATGCGGCTTCGTCTACATTGCCTGCTATAGGTATATCTTTGCAGTCAATGGTGAGCATACCAAAGCTCCCTCTCGCTGTGGCATTTGGCTGCGCTTGCTGTGCTTCGGTTTGCTGCGGCGCGGCAGTTTCCTCAGCTTGGGGCGCGGGCGTGATTGCGGGCGTTTCCTTGGCGGGTGGTTCGGACGTATCAGCCGCCCGAACGGGAACGGCAATCTCAACGGCAAGGCCGCTTTCCTCTGTGCCGTCAAAACACAACCAAACCAATATGACCGCAAGCAGGAACAGGGAGGCAAGTGCCGCCGCCCTCAATATCGTTCGCTTATTCATACAATACCTCCGATTTCACGGTATATGACGCATGGCCGATTTCATGCCATTCCCGCCTGCGCCTGCCCCGGCGCAAGTCCATCGTCACATCGAGGCTGACCCATCTGTTATTCTCAGCGTCGTACATGCTGTTCCATGCGTGGTATACGCCTAAATAGCCATTGACCACCTTGACCGAGATACCTTGGCTGTGGAGCAACGCTGTATACAGCACCGCAAGGTCGTAGCAGACGCCACGGCGCACGTTCAGCGTCCGCAAAGGGTCAGGCGTGTAACGGGTGATTTCCTTGACAAGCACCGCATGATACAGGTCGTAATCATACCGAAAGTAACGGGCGATATAGCGGTAGACCGCCATTGCCCGTTCTTCGGTAGTGGTGTTGTGTTCCATAAGCTCGGCGGCGGCATCCTCAATCGTAAGCTGCTCCGCTTCATCCGCAAGCGCGGATACAGGCAGCAGCGCCATAATAAACAAAAAAGCCATAAACAGACTCAATAGACGGTATCTTGCTTTCATGGATATGTCCTTTCCTTGTTATATGTGTGGGCGGGCGTAAAAAGCGATTTTCCACTTGTCGCCGTTCTCGCCCCATAAGTTCCTTACCACCACGCGGCCTTTTGTGGAGCTGGCGTCCACGATTTTGCCGGAGCCTATGTAAATGCCAGTGTGGTGTATCTCATTCCAGCGCCTGCATGAGCAGGCTTTGCTCCAGAAAATCAAGTCTCCCGGCTGAAGCTGTATGCCGGAGATGGCATAGCCGTTATCGTAGCAGTATTTTGCCTGTGCCACGGAAGTGCGGGGCAGAGATACGCCCGCCTGCGCGTAGGCATATTGTGTGAGTTGTGAGCAGTCCATCACGGAATAGGCTGTGCCGGCCTTGGAAAGCGCGGCCTGCGCAATGTCGCCGCCCTTTGTGCCGGTGGGAAGGTCTGCGGAGATCTGCGTCAATTCTTCGTAAGAAAGACCGCCGTAAATGTCCACATCCAGCAGCTCCGTCCAAAGCTCGTTATAGTCCTCGCTCATCAACTCCTCCAACATGCGGCGCTTTTCTTCATCGAAACGGTATAGCTCCGCACCTTCAATGTAAGTCATGCTGTTGATAGTCACGTTGATATATAAGGTGCTGGTGGTCACTTCCACCTCCTCGCCATCCACGATGGTTGTGGTGCTGTCCGTTTCCACGCGGGTGTCGATATCTACCACATTCATGTGGTTGAACACAAGCGCCATGGCAGTAGCTTTTGCATCATCAAAGTCCAGCAGTTCCTCGCCGTCGTACATATTTTTCGTTGCGAATACCGCCAGCACATCCTGCCAGTTGTTGACTATAGCGCCGTCGCCGTCGTAATCTCCATCGTAGGAAACCACTACGGCGTCATATCCGCCGCTTGAAAGCTGGTCTATCCGCGCCTGTAAACCTGCGGTGAACTTGGTGTTTGTGCCCACAATGGCTTGTTTTAGCCTGCCTTCATTCAAATCATCTGTGAAGAAAAGCCCGAAAGCGGAGCCTAAAATGAGCGCGATGACCGCTGCCACAAGGATGATGATCAGCACCACCCAGCCGCCTGCGGCAATGACGGCTATCAAGCCTTTTATTGCCGCCGCAATCGCTTTCGCCGCCGCTGCCGCCGCCTTAGCAAGCGCCTTGGCTGCGGTAACAGCGGCCTTTACTGCGGCTTTTGTTGCCTGAGCCAGACGCGCAGACGCCCGTGCCGTGGCCTGCGCGGTTTTCACCGTCGCCTTGGCGGTGGTTTTTACGGCCTTGGCGCTGGTCTTAATCCCCTTGGACGCAGCCTTGATGCCCTTGCTGCCGGTCTTGATGGTTTTGCCGGCCGCCTTGACGGTGCGCTGCGCTGTTTTTGCTGTTTGTGTAGTCTGCCGCGCGGCTTGCCGTATCCGCTCCGTTTCCCGGACCGCCTCGGTGGTGCGCCGGGCGCGGGTAGCCTGCCAGCCGCGAATGGTACGCACCCGGTAATTCTGCCGAACTGCGTTGCCGGTGGCAGGATTGTTCGCTTGTTGTGGTATGCGGTCCGCACCCGCACTTCGCTCTTTTTGCCATGCGCGACGCACCGCTTTGCGGGCAAGCCGCTTACCCCTGTAAACAGCTTCTTGGGCGATATTCTCAGCGCTTCGTTCAATACGGTTCTCCGCGTATTGGCTGCTGTTCTCACGGGACGGTTCTTCTTTTTCAGCGGTTTGCCGCGCCTGCCTGCCCGCGCCCAATATGCTGCGCTTGGCAAGGCTGCGGGGCTGTGCCAGATTGCCGTTAGCCCGTTTTGGCGGGCTGTATTTGCCCTTGGTCTTGATTTCTTTTTCTTTCAAGGCTGACTACCTCCTACATTAAAGAAGCGCCATATCCGGCGCAAAAAAGATGGTTCGCACATTTGCGGTTTGCTTTCGCCTTTGCCACAATGGATATAAGAACAATCACCATCAAGCGAAAGGGGAAAACGATATGAAAAAACTGATTGTATTTGCGCTGCTCGTTTGTATGCTCCTGCCCTCCGTGGCGCGGGCGGAGTGGAGCACGGAACAGGAAGAAGCCGAAACCGGCATGAGCTTCACGCCGGACGAACCTAATGCCCCGGCAAGCAAGCCCGCACCGGGCGGCGGGTACTTCCTGGGGGACGGGCCGACGATTATCCTGCCTGATGAATTGCCCACGACGGTCACGCCTGTGCCTGTTCCAACGCCAAAAGCTACACCCAAGCCAACCGCAAAACCGACGCCAGCTTCCACACCCAAACTTGAAATCCAAGGCGATTACGAAAAGGGCTCCGTTTATGGCTCCCGGCTTACCCCAAAGGAGCTTGCCAAGGTGAAATCCGCCGTAGAAACCGCGCTCAAGGCGTGTATTCATGAAGATATGAACGAAGCGGGAAAGCTCACCGCATTGGTTGACTATCTTTGCGACGCCAGCGTGTACGCCGAAAGCTATAAGGGCAACGCCAACAACGCATATGGGGCGCTCATCGATGGCAAAGCCCAATGCTCCGGGTATGCGAGGGCGTTCAAAGCCCTTTGCGATGGGGCGGGTATCGACTGCTATTATGTTTACGCCGCGAGCGATGACCCCATCAATCCCAACCATCAATGGTGTATGGTGGAGTACGGCGGGCAATGGTATCACATCGACCCGCAAATGATTGACGATTACACCCGCATCGTGAACGGCAAGCTGACCTATCCCCGGCCTATCGTTCTCATGGCAAACCACTTGACCTACAATGATAAAGGCTTGCCGCAAACGGCGGAGAAAAGCATTATACTCAGATAGTGAAAAAGCATGAAACAAATACAGTTTAAGCTTTGCAAGTGTATTTACAGAGAATAGACTTTGTTATATTATAATAATGTGTTGTAGCCTGTGTTACTTTTATATTGGCCCTCTTGCTTTAGGAGTAGATACCATTAACTTCGAGTGAAGGTTGAGGCCTAATCCACGGCCGCTCAAACTTACATGAGGCTCAACAGCAATAGAGGTGCGTTTCAAGCGCACCTCTATGAGTTTATAATACTTAGCTTACTCTCCGGGTTTGGTCGAAATCAGCTTATACAGCTCCGTATCCGTCTTGAAGCGGTTCATGAATGGCACAAGCGCGCCGCCGTAACGGAGGAGGCCGCTGCCGGCCGGGGCGTTTATGATATAGTTCTGCTGACTTTCGGAAATATGGAACAGCTCCGTGAGCTTTTCCGCGTCCCTTGGGGCTTGGTTGAGCATGACCACGCATTCGGAGTTGGAAATCATGGTGCTGCCCTGCACCGTGGCAAGCAGCGCCTCCACATTCTGCGTCGCCGCCACGGGGAAACCGTTGCGCTTGCGGTATCTGCGCCACGCGGAGTTGAAGAACTCCGCCCCGTGCGGGTTTTCCAGCATCACATGAAACTCGTCAATGAGGATATGCGTTCGCTTACCATTGCGCCAATTATCCGCCACGCGGTTGCTCATGGCGTCGCTGACCACCAACGTGCCGATTGTGCGAAGCTGTGCGCCCAAGCCCGAAATATCGTATGAGATAATACGGCTTTTCACCTTTACGTTGGTGGGCTGGGAAAACACGTTCAGGCTCCCGTTGGTGAATCGCTCGAAGGCAAGGGCAAGCCCTTCGGCTTCTTTCTCCGGCTGCTCCAGCAGTTTTTGACGAAGCTCACACAGCGTGGGCATTGGTGCACCCGCGAGATAGTCCTCGTAAACAAGGTCAAGGCAGCGGTCAATCAGGCTTTTTTCCTGCAAGCCAAAGCCGCGCTTGTCCAACTGTTCCAACAGGGACAATACAAACTCCGACTTTTCCAACCAGGGCTTATTGCCCTCGGAATAGCCCTCCGTCAAGTCCATGGCGTTGATGTGGGTGTCGCTGCCAACGGATATGCGGATCACCTCGCCGCCCAATGCGCGCACGATAGCCGATGCTTCGCCCTCCGGGTCGCACAAGAGAATATCATCCTGCGTACCCAGCGCCATAGCGATGACGATTTGCTTGAGTATCATGGATTTGCCGCTACCGGGGATACCCAATAGGAACAGGTTCGGGTTCTGCAAAAGCGCCCGGTCGAGCAGGATGGGGTTGCCGGTGGTCTGGTTGTTGCCAAGATAGAAGCCCCCCGGCTCCATGATTTCACGGCTTTTGAAGGGCGTCAGCACCGCAAGCGCCTCCGTCGTCAGCGTCCGTAAGGCATTGATACGCCGCACGCCAAAGGGGAGCGCCGTTTGCAGGCCGGGTAGCTGCTGATACCGCAGGATACCAAGGCGGCACATACGGCCTGCGGCCTTTGCTTGCAGCGCCTCGGTGTCTCGGTCAAGCTCCGCTTTGCTGTTCGCCAAATGCACGATGGTGACGAGCGCGAACATCATGCGCTGGTCGCGGGCTGAAATGTCGTTGAGGAACTCGGTTGTCTCCTGCCGCTGCAATTCCATATCGTAAGGGATAACGGAGGAAAAGTTGTTGGCCTGGTTTTGCTTGCGCTGCCATTGGGCGATGTTGGTTTCCACGCCAAGGAGCTTTGTTTGGATTTCCTTTACGGCTTCGTCCGTGGGTACGGGGATGAAGTCGATGGAGAGCATCATGCTCCGGGGCAGGCTCATAAGCTCCATAATCATTTCGTCCGAAACGAAGTTGGCGTATTCGCGGAGGAACAGCACACGGCCAAACTGATCGTCCATCTCAAAATAGCTGCCCTTGACGGCAAGGCTCATAGGGCAGACATAATCGCGGAAGCCGTGGCCGTGGCGCATGGCGTCGCGGAGGTCGAAGCCCACGCCCGGCTCATCCGGGCGGAAGAAGCCACGAATAACCTCAAGGCGATTTCCTGCATTCAGTTCTTCACAGCGGGAGCCTAAGCGGGCAAGCTGGCTGGTAACGTCGACGTTGGTGCGGGCAAGTCCCAGCCGCGCGTCCTCCGGGGTTTTGTAGTGGCCGCTGATGGTGATGTACCGCTCCTGCATGATGGCGTCCACGCCTATGGCCTGCTCGGAGAGAAATTGATTGTATTCATCCCGATAGAGGGTGCAGTTATCCTCCTGCGGAGGCAGAAGAACGGTAGCTGCGAAGCCTTCCCGGTCAAGGGGGCGGTTGCAAAGGGTGATCTTCACACCGCTGCCGCTTTTTTGCGCGTTGAGAAGCGCGCTGTAGGTTTCAAACTTGGCCCTTTTGTCCTCATCGCTGGACAGGGCGTAATTAATATCCGTAAACTGCCAGGACTTGCTGTATTTGTTCCCTGTATAAAAAAGCCCATCCTGCCAAATACGCTGGATGGGTATGGTCTGCTGTACGCTCTTGGGAACGACAAAGCGTTCCTTGTCCTGCCGCATGATTTTCTGGAAATATCTCATTGTATGCTTTCCTCCATAACGTCGTAGTAAAGGTTTTCGCCCTTATAAAGCAATCGGTCTGGCAAAAGCAGTTCGGACTGCACCCATGCCACGATGAATTGCTCCGCGCTCATGCCGTTGTAGCGCACGAAGCCGAACACGGCAAACGGCGCTACCGCAAGGATGCACAGCCAGCTTGTTGCCTCCATGCCCAACGGCTCCCTGCAAAAGAAATACAGCCCGACCGCCGCACCGATGGCCAGCAGCGAGAAGATGAGCTGGCGTAGGTTCAATCCGAAGAAGACGCTTTCGTAATATTCGCGTATTTCGCGGTTCACTTTGACTTCCATAATATAAAACTCCTTACATCTTTTTTATAATCCGCACATTTCCCGCACGACCCGATCCGCCATCTTGACACAGCCGACCAACACCAATAAATTAAAGATAAGCTCGCCCATATAGCTCCACACCATCGTGACGGGGCTTGCTCCCGCTTGCACGGCGGGCGGGCTTGCCGCAAACTCTGAGAATATCACACAGGCAAGCACGATGATAGCCCCCTCCAGGCAAACGGCGGCGTAGGAGCGCAGAAACGCTTTTCCGATACCGCTGGTCGGCTCACCGGCAAAGGTGGAGAGCGGCACAGGGGCGATAGCGGTGTAGAGATAGAGCCTAAAGTAACGCCCGTATACGCTCATTATCATAACGAAGGAAAGCACGATAATGAACAGGCTTCCGATAAGGCTCACTGCCCACACGGGTATGCTTTCAAGGAAGTCCAGCTCACGCACCGCTGCGTCAAGCTCCGCAGGCATGGAGATGGGCGTCGTTGCGCCCATGCCCGCCGCGTTCATTACAGTGGTAACGACGCCCTGCACGATTTTAAACAAGGCAATCATAAGCTCCATTCCATAAGTGACTACCGCCTTGGCAAGCGCAAAGCGGATGAACATTCTAAAGGCCACTTCCGGCCTTTTTGTTTCTACGAAGCTGCCGCAGGTTTTTATAACGCCCGCAAGGAAAAACAGCACCAACAAGGCGTACCCTATGGCTTGTAGCGCACCATTGATATTGACCACCACGTTCCATATACCGCCGCCCTTGAAGGTTTCAAGGGATTGCGTGATAAGCTGCCATATCTCCGCCAGCTTTTCGTTCCATGTGTTGAGGGCATTGGCGATGTTGTCCAGTATCCAATTTCCACTATTCAAGTTTCCTCACTTCCTCTCAGAACGGCGGATCATCTGGTGCGTTCCCGGTTGTCGCGTTGTGGTCGCCCCGTGTTGCCCGTGCGCTCTCCGATTACGCCGTATTTATCATCCACATAGTACGCCTCCACAAATGGGTTATAGATTGCCGTGCATCTTACGCCGTTATATTCCGCAATGTATTGATTACTGCCGACCTGTTCCACGATGGTGGCCTCGGCCATTTTCCCGCCCAGGGAATGGATGTGCATGGGTCTTGTAATGTCCAGCTTCATGGTAAAACCTTCTTTCTGCTAACGGCCTATATCTTCTCTGTGCGGCAAGAAAACGGCCTGCGCCATTGCCCGTTCCCGGGCCTTCCAGTATTCGGGGTAAAACCGCTGTATCGTACCGTTCACGGCATTGTCGTATTCCTCCGGCGTATAGTGTTCAGGCGCTTTACACAGTCTTTTATCCAATAGTTCGCGCAGAGCGACAGCGGCGGCGCAATCTTCCTCAAAGCAAAGATAGCCGCTCTCACGAACCCCATACTTTTTTGCCGCCGTTGAAAAAACAGAACGCTCTGTCCGCGCCATAATGCCGCCATGTCCCGCTGTGCTGACTTGAAAAACGCCGGGGCATAGCTCCCGGCAATGCTGAACCTCGCCCCACGGGGATTGTTCTGGTTCAGGATAATAATACATAACAACCACTCCTTTCGATGCAATGACAGGCCCTCCGCTTCTGCAAAGGGCCTGCTTATCTGGTCTTTAGCCCGTAATCAAATCCAGGATTTCGCGTGCAAAGCATATCACAATGCCGCCTGCCACGGTGAGAAAGCCCGTTGCACGCTGAGAGGCGTCGTGGCTTTTGAGCGATAAGCCTACCTGCACGATACCAAACGCCAATATAATCATGCCTATGGCTTTTATCAGGCTGAATATAAAGGAAGAAAGGTTGTTTACCACCTCCAGCGGGTCATCGGTAGCCAACGCCGTGCCGCACAGGGAAAGCATCAGGGTAAGGATGCAGAAGATGGCAAAGATACGGCGCTGTTTTTTGTTCATGTTCATTTTTGATGTTCCTCCAATTCGTATAATTCTTGTAGTTCGGTTTCAGACAGGATTTCATAATCGGCATACTCGCCGGGCAAGAGGATGCTTTCGGTTTCGATGGCCTTGGGCGCTTGCCCGTGTAAATAGGGCGGCGCACCGCCGTCCACGGTGAGGGCTACATTGGGATGTTTGAGAATGTCGTACTTTTCGTCCTTCACGGCGTACTCGCCGCGGATGAACAGCAGCGCGTAGCGGTTGTCCAGCATCCGCACCTCGTCCGGAGTCATAAGTTCCCGACCCGTCATTTGGATGTTTGTGGAGTAGGAACCGTTTCGTCCTTTGCTCTGGCCGTAGGTGTCGAGATTGATGGTTTCCTTTCCTAAGAGCTTGGAAACGTACTCATGAGTGCCTTGCTCATTACCGCCCAAATAGACCAATTCATCCGCATTGCCTACGATGCTCTCCCACTGCTTTTCAAACAATGCCTTGAGCTGCGCGAGATTTTGCAGGATGATAGACACGCTGACTTCCCTTGAGCGCATGGTGGAGAACAGCTTGTCAAACTCGTCGGGCAGCGCCACGTTTGCGAACTCGTCCATAATAAAATGAACGTGTACGGGCAGCCGCCCGCGATACTTGAAGTCAGCAAGCTGAAAAAGCTGTTGGAAAAGCTGGGTGTAGAGCATACCTATGAGAAAGTTGAAGCTGCTGTCATTGTCGGGCAGCACGGCGAACAGCGCCGTTTTCTTTTCGCCCAGCGAAGCCAAGTCCAATTCGTCGTGGGAAGTGAGGGAGGCAAGGCGCGGCAAGTTGAATGCTGACAAGCGCACAGCCATGGAAATAAGTATGCTCATCGCGGTTTTGCCCGGGGCCTGTTTGTAAATACCATATTGCTTTACCGCCACGCTTTCGGGCTTCTCCATGGCAAGCCGGGCGAAAAGCTCGTCAATGATGCTTTCATACGCTTCTTCGCCTTCGCTGGCCCCGGACGCCGCCACCATTTCCATCACCATGGGAAAGTTTTGCTCATCGGGCGGCGCTTCCTCTACCAAGTATAGGATTAAGGCTTGCAGCAAAGCGGTTTCGCTGCGTTCCCAGAAAGGGTCGTTTGACTGACTGCCCTTGGGCGTGGTGTTGCGAATTAAATTCGTTACCAGCTTCAGCACATCGTTCTCGTCACGGATGTACGCGAAGGGGTTATACCCGTGGCTTTTGCCCATGTCGATTAAATCCAGCACCTTAATCACATAGCCCTTCTTTTCCAGCAGATAGCCCGTGTCCCGCAATATTTCGCCCTTGGGATCTAAAATCACGAATGATGTATTGGCCTGCATCACATTTGGCTTGCAAAAAAAGCGTGTCTTGCCCGCGCCGCTGCCGCCGATCACCAGCGTGTTCAAATTGCGGCGGTGCTTGCGCCCGTTTAATCCGATGGATACGTTCTGCGTCAGGAGCTTGTTTTGGTTAGGCGATTTCCTATCCCTATACTTACGGCAAAGGGCGGCGGCGTCGCCCCATCGGGCCGAGCCGTGTTCCTCCAAACGCCGGTAATTGCGCCGGGTGGAGTAGTAAATCATTAGCCCCATGCCGTAAGCAAGGAGAAAAATCAAGATGGTGCGGGGCGTATCCGCCGTCCATGTGACGTTTGCGGGGTCAATGCCCGGGAGCCCCTTGATAAGCCCCGGTAAACCCTCCGCAAGCAAAGGGGCGGCCAGAACAGCCGCCCATATCACGGGAATAATCAAGAGAAGCAGGAGGATGAGGGTAGCCCGGTCGGGGCGCTGGCGGTTCATCGCTCGTCACGGCCTTCCCGCCGTTTTGCCCGCTTGGTAGACGCGTCGATTGCAGCTAATAGGGTATTGTCCACAAAATCCGTATCCCGGCCCTGCTGCACAAGCTCGTTCCGCTTCTCGTTCAGCGTCCCGATAATAAGCCGCCGCTGGCCCTCGTCCACCTCGATAATGCGTTTTTCTTCCATAGCCTGCCTCCTAACGCTGGGGCGCGTCCTGCCGCTTTTCCTGCGGCTGGAGCATTTGACTGAGGCTTCTGTCCATCCGCTCCATCATGGCACAGGCGGCGTTTCGCACAGATACCAGCACCTCCCGCTTGCCCTGGGGCCCCAGATTGGCAAATTCATCGGGTACTTGGTCGCTGTACCTTGGCGTCATGCCGTAGCGGTTGCACATGATGTTTGCTACGCAATCACAGGCGAAGGTGCTGGCGCGGGTTTCGGCACGGGCAAGCTCGCGGGCGACAACGAAGAATAGGGTGTCGCCATCCAAGCCACGGGCGACCTGCACGATGTTTTTATCCTCCTGATACAGCGCGCCAAGGCTTTGCGGTATGTCATCTGATAAGCGCACGGGAACAGGCGTATTGGTCATGAGTGCCTTCAGCCTGTTGCGAACCGGGTGGATGGGCGGCTGGCGAAGTGGCTTGCCTGCCGTCTGGCGCATGTCGAACATCCGCTTGACATTCTGAAACGCACCGATGCTGCCATCCTCGCGCACATACTCCCGCCCGCGCTCAAAAACAAGGCTGGCCTGCTCGCCGCGCTTCACAGAGCGCCCCATGCGCTGCCATTCCTCAAAGGAATGGACACGGGTAGCGCCGGGGCATTGCTCCATGAGAAGCAAGGTGTTGGTGACGCCGCTCCTGCCTAAAAGAGCCTGCGCTTTCAAATACCGTTGCAAAGCGGCGGGGTCGTCCAAAACGGCGTCCGCCATTCTGTCTGCCCGCTCATACAGGGTTTCGCGCTGCTCCTTTTGCTTTGCCGCCCATGCCTCCTTATCCATGGGAGCGCGTGGTTCGCTGGGCGCTGGTGCTGCCGCTTGCGGGGATTCTTGAAATAAAGCGTCGTAATTCTCACGGGTTTCCATGTGCGTTACCTGCCTTTCGTTTTTCGCTTGGATTTCTTCTTTTTCGGGGCGCTGTGCTGTTGCTGCCGGCGCTCCGGCTGCTTTTCGCCCATGCTGCGCTGCTCCTTGATTTTGTTGATTTCCTTGCGCACGGAGGGGCGCGTGGGTGCGTCCAACGCTTTATCGGTATTGCTTCTGGGCGCGGATGTAAGCCCGGACGGAGAACTTCTCTCCTTCCGGGGCGTCGTAGGGTTTTCGTTGGCGACATGAACGGGCGGAGCGGGTGCGCCCAGCATTTGGTCAAGCTCCGTTTCTTTAACGGTATGGTTTTTGTCAGAAGCGGGGTCGGGCCGCTCCTGCTGCTTACCTGAGCCATCCTGCTTGCCCGCCTGTTTCGCCGCCAGTTTCCGGGCTTTGATGATGTCCTCGCGTATCTTCTCAACATCCACCGTACTGAGGGCAAACCTGTCCGCGATGCGGTTTACCCGGCCTGCGTCCTCGGCGTTCACCACAATGTCGCACAGACCGTCCTTGTTGCGCTTGTCCAGTATGGCGGCGTAGAGGATGCCGTACTTTTTGGCCTCCTGCGCAAAGGTTTTCAACTCGCTTTGGCGAATGACGAATACCCTTGTGGGCTTGCCGCGAAAGCTCCGCATACGGGTCTTGCCGCTCACGCGCTTCTCATCCTTCAGCGCCGCGATGAGAAATGTAGCGAGGGATAACGCTCCCTTGCCCGCCAGATTTGTCATGCACTCAACGCCCTTTACGGTCACGTTGGTCGCCATGTTCACGATCTGTTCTGCCGCTTCGCCTGTTTGGCTCATGTTGGTTCATCTCCTTTGGTTTGATTTTTTGTATATGAAAAGGCGCTCCGGGGTGGAGTGCCTTGAGTGGGCATTATAAACATAATGGGAAGCTTATGCTACTAAAAATTGTCTAAGGTGGCAGAACTATAGCAGAGGAGGGGTAACGGCTACTAATCACTGTTACTCAGCTCATCTTATTGTGCTTTCAGGGCTAATAACTTTTGAGTTAGGTCTGTTACGTCGGTCCTTGAGGTTAGAGGATTATCTCCTACACCAAGTTCAGCAGAAACTTGCGAATAATCAAGTTTAAGTCTACTAAGCAAAAAATCGTGACGCGCTTCAAATGATTGGAAAACATCATCCCATGACAAGGCATACAGTTCAAAGTTGCCGATAACATCGGCAAGTCCTTTCTTTCCCAAATGTTCAAAGTTTTTGTACTTGACTTTCACATCATCTTCAACTTCTGAACATACCGCAAAAAAACGCCAAACCCTATTATTACTAGTGAAACGTGGCTCTTTCCGTATTGTGTTTGCATATCGAACGATTTGATTAAAAACATCAAGAGACAGTTTTACATGAGGTGCCTTTAATTCAATGACCAGCATTTCACTGCTTCGATCTTCTTGAATGCGCTGCGAATATAAGAATATATCCATGCGTTGCAACGATTCTTTGTCCGTCATCGAAATACCATTTGGCAAATCGACACACTCGGTAATCTTCTCATACTCTTGCAGCGAAGTAGCCATGTTTTTGTCAGATGTAAGCATATGATATTGCTCACCGAAAAGCCAAAAGTGCTGTTCAATAATTTTTTGAACATGATCACGCTCATTTGCAAATGTTGTGAGGTCAAATACAATTTTCTTGAGTTCCTCTACTACTGTTACGCGTTTTTCAATTATACTAATTGCCTCAACAATATACTGCAATTGAGAGCGTTGCAATACACCTGCGAAGGTTCTTCGTTGTTCCGGTGTCAGATTTACTACTTGCTCGATGATTTGCAGCACATTTTCTCGTTCTTCTGAGGAAAGAAGGAGATTAAGAAAACCCAAAAGGGAACGTTCCTGTGTGTCATTCAACTTATGAAATATCTGTGGCTCGACACAGTAAAGCTCTCTGGTTACTGTCTCGAAATCTTTCTTTCTCAGCTTTCCATATTCATCGTCACTAAACTTCGGAAAGTTTCCCTTTTTCTCCATTTCCTCGAGTTTTACATCCGCCTGCAAAACAAGAAAGGATTTAAGCGCTGTGGTGACAAGACTTACAATAATCTTTTTTAGCTGACGGAATACACTACGTTGGTCATCTTGAGAGCCTTCTTCCATCGCCATTTGTCCCCCATCATCCTCTTGAGGTAGGAACATATCTGGCTTGAAATATTTTGAAGAAACAAACACCGCATGATAGAAGCCAACTTTATTTTTGTTAAATGAAGTATTTTCGGTTGCTGCAATTTCACCTGCCTCGGTAAGATAATATATTTTAGATGAATTTGAGACATTGTTTTTCCACACAACAACACTAATATTAAAAGTAACGTCCCCAACAGATTCAATACATGATGATGATAGTTCTGTGTTTATATATTGCGAAATATCGAGAGGATAACCCATATACTCGAGTGCATATCCCTTATCCTTGTAGAGGTATAAAAACCAAGCAAATTCTTCCAACAGCTTTTGACGCATATTCACGAAAGCCAATTGATCAGTAGTATTTGCATCTGATAAAGGAAAAATTACTGTTGTACCAGTTTCTGCAAGATTGGCAACGATCTCAGGCTCGGTTGTGTCAAACTGGCTTCTATCGCAAGAATCAGTTTTAATAGTGTATTTTTTGAGTACGCCATCAGTTTCATATACAGTAGTCCACTCAGCTTCGGAGGAAAAAGCTAAATATGAAAATCTTCCTTTGCCTTTATTGGACTGTGATTTGATGCGAATTGTAGAATTGTTCTTTGTAGAGGATAAAAAGGCACAAAAGGTATCATCAAAGCTCTCATATGGTATTCCCGTACCATTATCTGAAATTAGTAGTGCCATAGCTTCTTGCAGGGGCGTGCCTTGCAATGCAACGCTAACCTTTGATGCACCGGCCTCAAAACCGTTCCAAATATATTCGCATACACCATCTTTGCAGTCTTTTGTTATGCCCGCTCTATCGAAGCTATTGTTATTTAGAGAAACTTGTCTTTTCATTATCTTGCCTCCCCATCAATAAGCAGAATAATCCATACCGTTGCTTGATGTTAAACTCACAGTAATTTTCTCTTTTCTATATTTGTTTCCCGGCAAGCGAACTTCCCTTAATTGCTATTACGGGCAATCATCTTTCTACCGTTTTAACGATTCTCATATCAAACGCATCAACATAGCATTCATGAAAGATATAGAATTTGAAATTACACCATTCCATCAATGTATAAATTATAGCAAACTTCGCAGGTGTTTTCTATATACCAAACAAAGAAGCGTCCATAACATAGTTAATCAAACCAAATCTCGCTCCTGTACCATCTTTTCTTTTCCCTTTACCAATGCCTCCTTTTCCTGTTGTCTTGTAGTTACATAGTTTTCTTTGATTTGTACGGAACGAATGAGAATGTCATCGCATAAACGCACTTCCCTCCGAAGTGTTTTCAGTTTTTCGTTTATGGCTACAACACGAGCGGCGATAGGTGCCATTTGCTCCGGTGCGGTGTCCTTTCGGCGCAGTCGGTTTTTCAGTTTCTTGCGCTCGACGCATAACAAAATGATTTGCCCATCGCAATTTGCCCGATGGGACGCAAGCTGTTCGGCGGTATCCAGCTTATAACGGCCCAGGAATTGCGCCTGTTCAGATAATGCCGATAGGTTGCGTAAATCCTCCCGTAACACAAAAGACGCGGGGGTATTTGCCTGCCGCGCCTGTCTGAGCTTGTGTAAGTAGAAATAATAGAGCGCCCGTAGGCTTTTCCATGTGACCTTGGATAGCCGAAAGTCTCCTTTCACCCGTATGCGTACCACCTTCGGCGGCTCAGCCTGCTTCGAACGCTCAGGCGCGCGTTGCCGTAAAATCCGCTGGCGGAGCGCGTCCTCGGCGTACTCGTCACCCAAAGAACGGAGGCGCACGAACCGCTCCTTGCCGAGGGGACGCACCGCGATGTGCTTCACGCCGGTTTTTACTTCATAGCCCTGTTTTCGCATTTGCGCTAAAAATGCCTGCCATGTCATGTTGGTGGTGATGGCCTTGTCCACATCCTCGCGTATGGCGGTGCGCCATGTGCGCTCGCCCGCGTGGTCGGCCATCCATTCTCGGTAATGGGCGGAGCGGCCATTCTCCTGCGTAATGACGGAAAGCGTATGTTCGCGGCAAAGCTCGTCCGAAGCGCGGCGCATTTGCGCGTAGGTCTTTTTGTTGTCGCAATAGCGAAGCCCGTCCACACAGGACACGGAGTTCAACACGAAATGATTGTGAATGACGCCTGTGTTCAGGTGTGTTGACACCACCACCTCGAACCGTTCGCCCCAAAGCCTTTGTGCCAGTTCCAGGCCGATCAGGTGCGCCTGCTCCGGCGTTACTTCTCCGGGAAGGAAGGATTGATACCCGTGGAAGGCTACGATACCGCCCTCCTTGCCGAAACGTCGTTTGGTCATGTTCATGGCGTCACGGGCGGTGGCCGGGTCGCAGTTTACGCCGCTGGTGAAATACTGGCGCTGGCATTGCCCCTCGTCCGCGATATGCTCCAACTCATTCACCACGCCGCGCGTCTTGGCTTCATCCATGGCGTATTCTACTACATCCGAAAGGGCCTGCAGGTCGGCTTGCTCCCACTTGGGGTTGGCGGTCTTATCGGGGTTTTCGGTATAGGTAATAACCTGGTCGAGCCGCCCACGAATCGGCCAGATTGCGGTGGTGGCCATGCGCTACTCCCGCTCCGGCAGTGTGAACGCCGCCTGTATTTCAAGAAGGGCTTGCCGCAGTTCATCGGCATTACGGGCGTATTCATCGGCAAGGAAAAAGCCCGTGCTGTTGGCGCGGGCCGCAATCTGGTTCATATTGTTGCCGATGGCGTAGAGCTGGCGCAGCAGCTTGTGGTATTCGATGGGCGGCAGGGCCTTGGGAACGTGACCGCTTATGAGCAGGCGAAGATAAGCGGATTGGGAAAGACCCGATTGTGCGACGCATTTGCGCAACGCCTGATGTTCGGCTGGCGTAAGCCGTAAAATGATTTGTATGTTTCTTGTTCGCATATAAACCTCCGTGTACAGAAAAACGCCTGCATTGCTGCAAGCGTTTGAGTATGTATATCATTTAGTGGAACGTATTGTTGGTTTCAACAATACGTTTTTGGGGAAACCAATAGGGAATACTTATCGTTTTCCTGACATCGGGAAAAAGTAGCTGATAGGCATTGTTAGCCATTTTCCCGACGTCAGGGAAATGGCCTGCACCGCATTATGAAGGGGGATGCCACGATAAAGCTCATTATGCTTCCCATTTCGTGCGCCGCTGCTCTCGCTCAAGCGCCTTTTCCCATGTGCGGGCGGTTTCTTTTTGCAAAAACTCATACATAGCCTGGAAGTCCTGTTCACGGTCATATTGCTCCAACGCGGCATAATACTCGCGCTTGTCCTCGTCGTATATGACGATGGGTGGATGGCCGTGGGTCATGAGAAAGTAGTTCAACAGCGTCCTCCCCACGCGCCCGTTTCCATCCGCGAAAGGATGAATGTACTCAAAGCGCACATGAAAATATGTACCGAGCTTCAGTGCATCCTTGCCCGCAAACTCGCCAAGTGCTTCAATCAGCTCCGTCATATCTTTCTCGACATCTTCAGGCAGGGAACCGACTTCCTCAATGCCTGTCACATAATCGTGCTTCTTAAATTCGCCGGGACGCTCGCCTCTTTCGATATAACGGGTTTCGTCGTATGTTCCGCCTGTCAGAATTGCGTGTACTTCCTTGACAAGCTCAATGGTGATCGGTTCGCGGAAAATGAGCTTGGGTTTTAGAAAGTCATAGCATAGCTTTTGGTTTCGCTGTTCAAATATGGCGCGGGGAGTGCCGGTGAAGTTCACCACACGGCCATTCTCGAATATCTCTCGCGTGTCGTGATAGGTGATTTCCGCGTTTTCGATTTTCCCGGAATTGTATGCGAATAGAATGCGGAACGAGTCGAGCCGAAGGTCGATATCCGCTTCTGTCTCAATGTTGAATTTCTGCCATAGCTTCACGGCGGCCAAGTAATTGTCCATGCTCTCACGCTCCTTTGCTCTGTATTATATCATATCTTTGCAGCAGTTCAGAAAATGATTTTGTTGTGTTTTGGCGAAGCCATTTATTATTATATGGAAGCAGATGTAAAGCTGGCAATCAAGTGATGGGGTCTAAGGGGCGTCGCCCCTTACAAGCGACTTTGGCTATCCAAAGTCAGTGCTTGCTAAGACAGCGCAAGGCGCTGTACGATAGTCACCGGCCGCTTTCATATCGCGTCCCTGTCCGCTGTATGTTGTTGGGTTTCATATTTACAAAGTCTCCTTTCGATTAATCCATGGACATGAAATAAAGCGCCACGCTGCATACTAAGCGCGGAGGTGATCGATATGGCAGTAGCCCATCGGGGTGCAATTTCATTTGGCCTGGTACATATTCCCGTGGGCCTGTACACGGCAACACAGGACAACGATATTCATTTTAATCAGCTTTGCCCGGACGGTAGCCGTGTGCAATATAAAAAGGTATGCGCGTCCTGCGGCAAGGAAATTGAAAACAAAGATATTGTCAAGGGCTTTGAATACGACAAAAACAAATTCGTTACCATGACGGATGAGGATTTTGAAAAGGCCAAGTCTGAAAAGGATAGAGCCATCCACATTCTGCATTTTACGGATTTAAGCTCTATCCCGCCCATTTACTTTGACAAAACATATCATGTTCTGCCCGAAGCCGGTGGCGACAAGGCGTTTTCGCTGCTGCGCCGCGCCATGCTTGACGCGGGTAAGATAGCGGTGGCAAAAACCGTGTTGGGTACGAAGGAAACCCTGCTGGCGCTTATGCCCACCAAAAGCGGCGTTCTCATGGAAACGCTTTTTTATCGAGACGAGGTGAAGGCGGCACCCAAAGAACCGGCCCAGCCCGAAATATCCGACGAGGAATTGAGCATGGCGCAAACGTTGATTTCGTCCATGGATAAGCCCTTCACCCCAGCGGCATACCATGACGAATATCAAGCCCGTTTGCGTGAGATTATCGAGGCAAAAATCGCCGGCAAGGAAATCGTGACTCCGCCAGAGAAGCGCCCCGGCAATGTTATTGATCTTATGGAGGCGCTAAAAGCCAGCATTGAGCAGGCGCAAGGCGAAAAGCCCAAAACGCCGCGCAAACGCAAGCAGGCATGAGCGGAGACTTGTACGCTGAAAAAAACATATCGCCCATGCTGATTGGCGCGCAAAGCGAACCCTTTGACGATACCGGCTATATCTATGAATTGAAGCTGGATGGGGAGCGGTGCCTTGCCTATCTCGACCCGGCAGGGGAAACGGAATTGCGCAACAAGCGGAATGTGAAAATGCTCCCCAAAACGCCAGAGCTTGCTGGACTGCACACTCATGTTCATGCGCGCTGCATATTGGATGGAGAGCTTGCCGTGCTGGTGGAGGGCAAGCCCGATTTTGCACAAATTCAACGCCGCAGTCTCATGAGCAACGCCTATCGCATAGAGCTGGCCGCAAAGCAATACCCGGCCTGCTTTACCGCGTTTGATATTCTGTATTATAAGAACGCTCCGACCAATCATTTGCCGCTCATGGAGCGCAAAGCCCTGTTGCAAAAGGCCGTGCGCTCACAGAACGCCCGTTTTGCCGTTTCAAGAGTTGTGGAAGAGAACGGTACGGATTTCTTCGCGCTTGCGAAGGCGCAGGGGTTGGAAGGCATTGTGGCGAAGCGCCGTGACAGCAAATACTTTTTCGGCAAGCGCACAAAGGATTGGGTAAAAATAAAAGCCCTGCTGGATGAGGACTTTTTTGTGTGCGGCTATATTCCCAAGGATAACGGCATGACCAGCATTATTCTTGGTCAATATGACGGCGATACGCCCACCTATCAAGGGCATGTGACACTTGGCGTTGGCGGCGAAGCCTTTGAGCGCATCGCGGCGCTGCCCGCTCGGGCTGAGCCGCCTTTCCCCATACCTGCCGATAACGAGGACGCCCGCTGGGTCGAACCATGCCTTGTCTGTACGGTCAAATATATGCTTCGTACAGCTTCCGGGGGTATGCGCCAGCCGGTGTTCAAAGGTTTGCGGGAGGATAAAACGCCCCATGAATGCCGTGTGCGCGAGATTTTATCGGATTAGTTCCTTGCTTTGCCGCGTTTGTATTTCTAATATGCCCTTTTGCGCCATAAGCTGCGCGTTATAATCCTTACCTGCCGGAAAGAGAGTATGGGCCTCGTATCCGTCTGGCAGTCGCTCCAGTATCGCCTCCGCTGCCATGCGTCCGCCATGGTCGTTGTCCAGACACAGCGCGATATGGCGCACCTCCGGGCGGGTGCGAAGATACTCTGCCAAGGCCAGCGGCAACTCCTGGTTTTCCCGCTGGGGTGCGTATATGCCGGAAAGGGATAGATAGTCCGCGCCGCGCCAATCCCGGCCTGCCTCCATTTCCATTGTGATATACGAAAGCAGGTCGATGGCGCTTTCAAACAGGTAACCCGTGTCCGCCGTATCCCGTGCGCCGATATGGAAGGAATAGCGTTTGTCGCTGCCGTCCACATCCCGTAGAAATGTGGAGTTGGGTGAACTGCTCCGCACAAACCCGTATCGCGCCATGCCCGCTGTGTCAAAACCAACAAACACGCAGTTATGGCGGGTATCCTCATATAACATCCCTGCCCGTATGCAGGAGAGCAGCAGGGGCAAAGAAATACCGCGTCCTGTCAGATACGACAAAACGCGGTCATTGTTGTGGTATGGCGGCGGGAGCTTGAAAACGGGCGCGCCGCGCGGGAGAATATCCCGAGGCGGAATGGGCGGCGGCAGCTCCGGGCTTTTTCCCATGCAACCGCAGATATGCAGCACCGCCGCTTGAAAGTCCATGCCCTGTACCTTGATAAGATAGTCCAGCGCGCTTCTCCCACCGATCCCGCGCGACCACCAGCACCATTTTCCGTGGCTGATTTTCAAGCTGTCGTGGGTGCGGGTGGAATACACGCCGGGAGAAAGGCGTACAAGCTCGCCGGGGTCGTATCGCTGTAAATAGGTGAGCAAATCCATTTGTTTTGCCGCCGTGACTATATCGCGGGGTATCCATGGTTGGCGTTCCATTGGGCATTCCTCCTCAATAGAAAAGCGCCCATCCTTTCAGATAGGCGCTGTTTTATAGAATGGCGCTTATTCTTTATCCGTACTGTCCGTTTTTGTAACTTCCTCAATCATATCCACAACAACGGCGTTTAGCTGTGCTGCGTTTTGTGCGGTAACAACCGGCTTGCCGGTTTGCTGCTCAATAGACCGGCGCGCTTCACCCGCGACACGCCCGCCCTTTTGGGCGACAGACCGGTTTTCTTCAAAGGTTTCAGGGGCTTCTGCCTTGGATATTTCGGTGGTGCTGACCTCCGCAAGCATATTCAAAACGATTTCCGTGGTGCTCATATTATCGTGGAGGTTCTCTTTTTTCAGCCCTTTGAGCTGCTTGTACTGCCGCGTGTTCAAGCCAGACCATGCGCGCGTGATTTCATCGGTAAGGATTGCGTATTCCACGCCTTTTTGAACCCCTCGGTCCTGCCATTCATCCGTCAGTTCATTTCTTACCCGGATGGAAAGCAATCGCTGATAAATCCACTCGCGCGTATACCCTTTTTTCAAGTATGTTTCAAATGCGCGCCCGATGGCTTGCTCAGGGTCTATAGTTTCTTCGATGCGCTCACGGCCAACGGTAGCAAGCCACATTTTGAACGGTTCAGCCTTGGGGGAAGGGATGGATTGGATGATACGTAAAAGCTGTTCCGTATCGGCAACATCCGTTGCATAGCGTTTTCCGTCTTGGGGTGATTTCAGCTTCAGTTGCTTACAATTTGTAAGCAACTCATTCGCGCCTTCTTCTTTTAGACGCTTTTTCATAACAGCCCAATAGGTGCTTGCGCTACGCTGCGTTTCTTGGTCTGTCAAAACAGCGATAACATCCACAACGGAAAAGTACCATTCTTCCTTTTCTTCATCCCATGACGTGCGGATTTTCTTATCTTCAAAAAGCTGTATTTTATTCTGCTGATCCATATAAACCTCTCGCATATTGTACTTGATTGTTCAGTTAAACATATCATGGTTTGGCTATGGTTTCTACCGCATCCATATATTTACCCGGCCTTTGCGGGTCAAACCGTCAGCATTTAGGGCTAAATCGCTCCGGTATGTTCCCTGCCTGCAATTCTTCCAGAAAATCATCTGGCAGCTCTGTATGCTCGCGCACGTTTTGTAGTGTGCAGCCCTTTTGAAACATCCGTTGTGCAATTTTTATAGCCCGTTCCCTTTGCGCTTCCATCAAAACGACTTGCTGTGCGGCTTGTACGCGCAGTTTGAAGTATTCTTCATCAAGCGCCGATAAGAGTTCTTCTGGAAGTTCAGAAAACTCAATTACGTCTTGAATGTCAATGCCTTTCTCAAAGGTTGCTTTTGCAATCCGCATCACGGCCTCTTTCGGGTAATCGTTCTCCGCTTTTTTTGCGTACTGTGCCATATAAACCTCCACGCAGCCTTCTAGCCATGCGGCCTGTTTTTCTTTGCAGAAATTCTCGATAAACACTTCAAACATGGGCTAATCCACCCTTTCAAGATTGATACGCCTCATTGGGTTGTCAATAGCATATCACAATTTCCGTATGCTTGCTAACCTATTATGCAAATTACCGCTCCATCGCCATAGGCTCCCGCTGGGGACGCACTACGGCCTCCGGCTCTGCGTCCAGCACGTTATCCTCATGCCCGCCAAGACGCAAGTCGGCGTCCAAAGCGGCAAGCCGTGATGACTTTTCCTGCAAAGTCGCTTCCTGCGGGAAGGGCTGCTCCGCGTCCTTTTTTGCGGCCTCCCATTGCGCTTCCGCTTCCCGCATGACCTCCTGTACCCGCAATGCGTCTTTTTCCAAGCCTGCAAGCTGATTGTCCAGCCTTTGGATATTGCCAAATATATCGTCGCCAAGGGCTACGGTATACGAGCCGGCTCCGCGCAGGATGACCTTGAATTGCTGGTCGGCATACGTTAGCAGCAGCTTGAAGCCCATGTATTCCCCGATCTCGCTTGGTGCGGGATCGGTCTTTGCCTTGCACGCGGAGATGATAGCCGCGCCCGCGTCCTTCTTCTCGGCAAAGTGCTGCTCGCATACGGTCATGCCGGGGAAGCCGTCGCCTTTGTTCCGGGCATACAGGGCGGCGTCCGCTTCATATGCCTCCCTGGCCGCCTCATATTGCTTCATTTCCAAAGGATAGCGCAGCAGCCTGTTTTGCAGCTCGTATTGTTGGTTGGCGTGGCTGGCCTTTAAGAGCTTCAGCCTGGAAACCTCAACCTCCAAGTCCATGCGCTCCTTAATACGCGGGTCGCCTGCCGCCAATGCCTTGACCTCGGCGTAGGATAGCGCCTGCTCGTCAATGTCCTCGCAGGAGCGGGCAGGCGACTTGGAGGTCATGATCTGCGATATGAACCGTTGCTTTGCTTCGATTGTCGCCCACATATAGGCGTCGAAGGTGTTCTCGGTAACGTAGCGGTATATCTGCACTTTCGGATTTTCGTTGCCCTGCCGGATAATGCGTCCTTCGCGCTGTTCTATGTCGGCAGGCCGCCACGGGCAATCGAGGTGATGTTCGCCGATGAGCAATTTCTGTACGTTGGTGCCCGCGCCCATCTTTGCGGTGGAGCCAAGCAGCACACGCACCTGACCTGCGCGCACCTGTGAAAACAACGCTGCCTTCTGAGCGTCGCTGTTGGCGTCATGGATAAAGGCAATCTCGTTTTCGGGGATGCCCTTTTCCACCAGCTTATTCTTTACGTCGTTATACACGTCAAAGGCGTCGGTCTTGGGCGTGGAATTGTCGCAGAACACAAGCTGCGCAAGGCGCTTTCCGCCGCCCTCCTGCCAGATATGGAATACCTTTTCCGCGCAAGCGGCGCTTTTTCCGCCCTCCTCGTCAGGCAGAAGAGGGTTCAAAAGCCGCTGGTCGAGGGCAAGCTTGCGCCCATCGTTGGTGATGCGCAACATGTTATCGATATGCGGCTCCACGTTACCCTTGCGTACCTCGTCCGCCCGCTGCGCCAGTTCTTTGAGCATTTCGCGCTGAAACTCGCTGGGCTTGAGCACCTCTGTGTGGTAATCGGCCTCCGGCACGGGGAGGTTTAGCATATCCGCCGTTTGGATATCCGCAACCTCGCGGAACATGGCGGTAAGCTCCGGCAGATTGAAAAAACGGGCGAAGCGGGTTTTGAGCCGAAAGCCGGTTCCTTCCGGAGCAAGCTCCATGGCCGTGATGGTTTCCCCAAAGGTGGAGGCCCAGGCGTCAAAGTGGGAAAGACCCTGCCGCGCCAATTCGTCGTATTGCAGATACCGCTGCATGGTATACATCTCCACCATCGTGTTAGAGATGGGCGTACCGGTAGCGAATACCACGCCGCGATTTCCCGTCAGCCCGTCAAGATAGCGCGTTTTCATAAACATATCGCTGCTTTTCTGCGCTTCGGTCTGGGATATGCCCGCTACGTTGCGCATCTTTGTAAACGCGGCGAGGTTTTTGAAGCCGTGGGCTTCGTCTACAAAAAGCCGGTCAACGCCCAATTCTTCAAAGGTGATCACATTGTCCTTTTTCTCGGTGCCGTTAAGCTTTTTCAGTCTGGCCTCAAGTGATTTACGGACGCGCTCCATCTGCTTTATGGTGAACCGCTCGGCGTTTTTCGCCTTTGCTTCGCTGACGCCGCGCATCACCTCATCGATCTGCTCCTGAATATGCGCCCGTTGGCGCTCTATGCTTACGGGTATCTTCTCAAACTGGCTGTGACCGATGATCACGGCGTCGTAATCCCCTGTCGCTATGCGGGAACAGAACCGCTGGCGTCGGTGCCGCTCAAACTCCTTTTTTGAGGTCACAAGGATGTTCGCCGCCGGGTAAAGCTGTAAGAACTCGCTGGCCCACTGTTCTGTCAAATGATTGGGTACGACAAACATGGGCTTGTGGCATAACCCCAGACGTTTTGCCTCCATTGCGGCTGCCGCCATGGTGTAGGTCTTGCCGCTGCCCACAACATGGCCAAGCAGGGTATTGCCGCCATATAAAATACGAGCCACGGCGTTCTTCTGATGAGGCCGTAGCTCGATCTCCGGGTTCATGCCGTGGAATTGGATGTGGGAGCCGTCATACTCCCGTGGCCGGATGGCGTTAAACTTGTCGTTGTATAGCCGAACCAACCGCTCCCGGCGCTTCGGCTCCTTCCATATCCAGTCACGAAATGCCTCCCGTATGGCCTGCTGCTTTTGCTGGGCGATAACGGTCTCCTTTTTGTTCAGCACCCTGATCTCATTGCCGTTTGCGTCAATGGCGTTGTCAAAGATGCGTACATCCCGGAGGTTCAGCATTTCTTCGATGATCTTATACGCGCTGATGCGTTTTGTGCCATAGGTGAGGTTGGCGGCGGTGTTGTCGTAGTCCTCGCTTTTGCCGGTGACGTTCCAGATGGCCGTATGGGAGGAAAACAACACCTTGATCTTGTGCTTGCGATAGGACGGGGTATTGAGCAGTTGATACATGAATTGCCCCACCACCTCTGGCGGTATCCATGTGGAACCAAGGCGCACTTCTATATCGCCCGCCTGCAAGTCCGTTGGTTGTGCGGCGGTGAGCGCCTCCACGTTCACAGCATACGGGCCATCGGGGTCGGCGGTTTGCGCGGCCTTTGCGAGCGCCAGCTTTTCCCGCACGTTGCCCGAAAGGTATTCGTCGGCGGTCACATACGTTTTATCCTGGGCGTCCGCGCCGCCGATGTTCAGAAAGATGACGCCGCGAAGCTTTGTTGCAAGCTCCTCCTCGCTCATGCCAGAAAGTTCGGACATGAAAGCGAGATCCACCCGCGCCCGCTCTCCAATGGAAACTGCCAATGCTTCTTCCGCTGTGTCCACATGGGTAACGGTTTGCTGCGCGCGGATGGTACGCTTGGTGAACATATCGGCCTTGGCCTTAAAAGCGCCGTTTTCGTCCAGTTCCTCAAGGGAGCAAAGCAGCGGGTAAGCGGTATCGTCCGAAAACGCCATGCTGTTTCCCCGGCTGGTAATGCGCCCGTATTGGGTGACATAGCGGTCATACAAGGCGTTAAGCCGCGCCTGTTCCCGTGATATGATTTCATCCGGGCTGTTTTCAAGCTGATACTCGATAAGCCTGCGGGTACACTCCCGCAATCCTATAAGCCCACGGATACGGCCCTGGGCGGTCTGGGAGGCGTCAGCCGGGCGCATTTGGCTGTCGATGCGGTAATACAGCTTGCCGTTTGAAACGCCGAAGCTGTAATTGGGGATGTTGGGGTCGGCGGGAATAAGCTCGTTTTCTTCGGCGGGTTCGTCAAAGTCCCGCTCCGGCTCCTGATAGCTGCCATGGATGTGGGACACGGCCTCCCGTAGCTGCTCGGAAAGGTCAGCGCCGGGGATGGGGGCAACGGTGTATTCCATCTTGCCGTACTGAGTTCTTTCCTCAGTCAGTTCGCCCAGCACCATGTGGGGATTGTCTACAAAGTATTGGTTTATGGCAAACCCTTCGGCGCTTTCCCCAAGCTGTACCCATGCGGGTTCGGAAATGGAGGGGCGTTCCCGCTTTTGCAGGAACAGAATGTCACTGACAACGGATGTACCGGCGTTGGCTTGAAAAGCGTTGTTGGGAAGCCGTACCGCGCCCAACAGTTCCGCCCGCTCAGCGAGATACCGGCGCACGGACGGGTCTTTCTTGTCCATCGTGCCTTTGCTGGTGATAAAGGCCACAACGCCGCCTGGACGTACCTTGTCCAGCGTTTTCATAAAGAAATAATCGTGGATGAGCGGGTGCTGTTTGTCGTAACGCTTATCTGGTATAGAGTAATTTCCGAAAGGCACGTTGCCCACCGCTATGTCAAAGAAGCTGTCCGGGTGCTGGGTTTCCTCAAAGCCCTTGATTTGAATGTCCGCGTGTGGGTAAAGCTGTTTGGCAATGCGCCCGGTGATGGGGTCAAGCTCCACGCCGTACAGTTTGCTGTCCATCATGCCTTCGGGCAGCATCCCGAAGAAATTGCCGACGCCGCAAGAAGGCTCCAATATATTGCCGGTGGTAAAGCCCATGTTGCCTATCGCCTCGTAGATCGCCCGGATGACTGTGGGACTGGTGTAGTGGGCGTTGAGGGTGCTGGCGCGGGCCGCTTCATATTCCTGCTCGGTCAGCAGGCCCTTTAGCTCGGCGTATTCGCCCGCCCAATTCTCTTTCGATGGGTCAAAGGCGTCCGCAACGCCGCCCCAGCCAACATAACGGGATAGAATTTCCTGCTCGTCGGATGTGGCAAAACGCCCCTCTGCTTCGATGGCTTGCAGGGTGCGAATGGCGGCAATGTTCATTTGATACTTCGCCTTTTGCCCGCCGTGGCCAAGGGCGTCGTCGGTGATGCGGTAGTTGGGCGGCTTCGGCGGCGTTTGGGCAGGCGTCCGCTCAGGCTCGCCGATATGCATGCGCTCTATGACAATATCATAGGGAAGGTTGTTTTCTTCGGCAGGATAAACCGCCACGGTTTCCGTTGTTGTTTGCGGCTGTACATTATCCGTGGCAGGCGCTTGTTCCGCAGTTGTCGCTTGTTTCTGTGACGGCAGCGAAAATCCGTCCATCTCCTGCATATACAGCGCGCGCAAAATCGGGGCGATTTGCTGCCATGACGCGGATAGGCGGCTGTTAAACTCATCCTGTATCTCTACGGTAAAGCCATTGGCGTCCGCAAAATAATCCGCCGCTTCGCCGGTGGTGAGTTCTATGCTTTCCGCTTCACCGGCACAGGCTTCGCTGAGCCGATCCGCAACATCGTGATTGCCCGCGCCATCCCGAAACCATTGCGTAACCCGGTTCATGCTCCGTCCATCCAAGAGACCGAGAACAAGAGCGTCCCGCAAATCCGCGTTGACCTCATCCAAGTCCGATGCGATAAAATCCGTAAAGGGGCTGTTGCGCGCATCCCGCAACAAAAGCCGTTCAAAGTTGGCAATGGGTTCGCTGCGGTGGAGGGGAAGGCGGGGCGGTTGATGCTCCGGGTCGGATAGCCGCACTTCGGTTTCGGATATATCGGAGATCAGATAGGGTTTCCCGCCCTCCAGATATACCGTATCCCCTATGTCGTACCCTGTGGCGTGAGCATTTCCTGTTTCTTCATGCTCATCGGTCAATTCCCCAGCGTCCTGTATCGGCTCATTCTCCTGCACAAGCAGATGATCGTTCGCCTGGTCATTACGCACCATGTTTTCAAACTCAGCGCGGGGATAGGTCACGGTCAAAAGCGGAAACTTCGGATCGTCCAACTCAACCACATCCCCGGCGAGGGAAAGGATAATATGCTGTTGCCTGTTTATTTGGACGGTATCGCCCAATGAAAATCGGTATTCCCCGGTCTTGCGCCGGTTTTCCATATTGGCGGCGGCCTGTCGCAATTCCTCTTGCGCTGCGTCCCGCATGGCGCGCTCGGCAGCGTGTTTTGCCTGCCGCTCGGCTTGCTCCTGCTGATAGGTGGGAAGGTATGCAAGCTGCGCTTCGTTCAGATACCGGCCTTGCGTGATGAGCGCGTCGATACGCCGGGCGACCTGCGGCCAGGTGAGCGTTAGCTTTTCGTAGGGCTTCATAGCGCGCCCACGGGAAAAGGTAATGCCCTTACCGTCGTGGGACTCATCATAGCCCTTGCGCCCAAATCCGCCTATGCCATATTCATGCTTGAGGAAAGTAGCTTTTTCCGCGGCGGTATGTTCTTCTGTAAAGTATAAATAGATGCGGTAATGACCACGCTCAACGCCGCTGCCGCCTGTGAGCATACGGTCTATCTCATCTTCGGAGATATAATAATCCGCGTCTGTGTGGGTGATGGGCGCGTTGACTGTAAACTCGATGTTGTTGCGCCCCAGCGCGTCAAGCCGTTCCGCAAGCCTGTCGATATTATGACGATAACGCAAAACATTTCTGTCCTGCGCATATCGCTCAGAAAGCAATGAAACCGCCGCTATGTATGCTTCGCGCTGCTCCGGCTCCGCAAGCTCCTGCGCAAGACGGGCGGTATCTTCCGGGAAGCCGCGCTTGAAAAGCGTTTCTTCCAGTAAATGACCGTTTTCTATATCCCTGTCCAGTTGCCATATCTGCTCGGCAATTTCCTTCCGCTCATTTTCATTGACGCGCTGCAAATCGTCGGCAGACATATACCGCCCAAGCTCCAGCAGTTCACGGGTGCGCCTTGCGGCTTCTTCCCATGAAAGCAGACGGCTGTTTTCATATCGGGCGCGCTTGCCTTGCGCTATGCGGACGCCATTTTCATCCCACCATGCGGCGATCTGCCCCTCGGCAGTGTGGATACCAAGCCCGCCCGTGTCGTATTCCTCCCGTAAGAATGCCGCCAGTTCTTCATCCGTATGGCCTGCCTGGACGTATGCGCAGATACGGAGGTTTCCGTTTTCTTCGTTGCCCGCGCTGCATAGCACCTCGTCAATGGCCTGTTGGGATACGGACAAAAGCGAAAGTTGCCCGGATTGCGCCTCCCGGATGTTGCCCAACTGTGCCTGTATAGTGGGGAGCGTGGGGGCTGGACTTTCATCCATAGAAAAAGCGGGGAGCTTTGCGCTCTCCGCCTTTTCTGATTTTTCCTCCGTTAGCTGTATATCAAGTCGTTCAGTACCATTTCCTCGGCCCGGTGCTTGATGTTGTTCATCCTGCCCACCCAAGCCATCTGGTCGGCTGCTTTCAAGGCTTCCGTCATGCCCTCGGCTTCCGCCATCTGGCGCATGGTCTGATCCACCTGCGTCCGCGCCGTCCGGTCGATCTCCAGAAGGTGCGCTTGCAGCGTTCCGTTGAGCACCAGCCCCGCGTAAGTCCCTTTCCTGTGTTCCTTCAAAAACCTCTTGCGCAGCATCCCGTACTTGCCCAGCGGTTCCGTCGGCTGCTCTCCCAACGTCAGGTCGGGGATGAGGTAATTGGCCTCCTGCCTGTAAGTCAGTTCCATATCGCGCACTCCTTTCGATTTCTTTTTCAAGTTCATTGTCCAATACCGGCGCAGGATTTGCAAATGTGCCGCGCTCTTTTTCCAAAGTTTTTACGCTGCGCTCAATTTGACGCAATACCATTTCGGAAATATCGCTTACCGCAGCTCCCAGCTGAGCGGCGGTTTCCAAGGTGTTGAACAGCGAGATCGCCAGCCAGTCATCCTCGGTAATATGGTCTGTGGACATGCCCAGCCGGGAAAGCGTCACATATTCCACGCTGACGGAGACTGCCATGTGTAAAAGGGCTTGTAAAGTGATTGCGTCCGTGTCGGCAAGGTGGCTATTCTCTGTTTGTTCCGAAAGAGCGGCGGCATATTCCTGAATATTATCCTCGGTGGCGTTGCTGATGATGGCCCGAAGCTGGGTCTTGAAGTCCGGGGCGGCGTCCGTTTCGCCAAAGTGGTTTTGCAGTTCCTCAGAAACCTGCTCAGCATATTCCGCCCGGAATTGCCAAAGCTGTAAGGGGCGGCTGTACGGGGTTTCCCGCGTATCCGCAGCGTCGAACACATATTTGAGTCTTGGATATGCGCCGGTCGTGTCGATGAGCGCGATGCCCTTTGCGCCCGGCTTGATCCATCGCCGGTATATGCTTTTGTTCCATTGTTCTATCTTGGCGCAGGCGGTGGCGTCGGGCCGCTGGGCGTAGATGAGAAGCTGCTCCTCGAAAGGGTATTTATAAAGCCGCGCCGCCGCACGAAGAAACGCTTGCCATTCTTCGGGGCTGCTGACGATGCGCTGCCCGGTTTCCCGTGACAGTGCCGCAAGTGTCTGTATTCTGTTGGGCATGAGGGCCTCCTTTCTATCTTACCGGTTCATCCCGGCGCTTGTCCAACTGACACAGGTTGCCCGTTTCGTCATATTGGCGCGGGTGGGCGTGCTCAGCCAAGTCCCGCACCTCGTCGTCAATGCGCTTCCTATAATCCTCATACGCCGCCGTTTTCTCGTTGAAATAGTGACCCCAAAAGAAATGCTCCGGGTCTGCCACCCGATATTGCCATGTCGCATACGGGGATGGGGCCGTTTTGCTTTCACCGACCGCAAAGCCCTGTTCGCCAACGGTAAAGCGGTCAATGATGGTATATCCCGCGTTGATGGTTTTCATGTTCTTCCTCCCATATCAAGCAAGAGGGAAACGGGAGAAAAACGCCCGTTTCCCTTGGCTTTTTGTTACTCGTCCAGCTCGTCAAACTCGAACAAAGCAACATAGGTAATGTTGCTTTTGTTATACATGCAGTCGTGGTTGGTAAAATAATACAGGTCTAATTTGGTGTATATACCGGCCTGTAATGTCCGTTCAAAGGAGATACCGTTGGAGGTCGTTCCATAGTCCAACTGATCCCATTGTCCCGTTAATCTGTTGTATCCGCGTACCCGTCCAAAGTCTTGCCCGTAATGGCCGTCCACGGGTGGAACGATGAACTTATAATAAATCAACGTTGCATCTTCAATGCCGGGCTCGGAAAGGCTGCTGTCCGGGCCGGTGAGCATGAGATTGCCCGCACGGTTGGGGTCGCCCATGAGGAACATGATACGCTTCGTGGGGCTTTCCGCACCGAAAGCGTCCACGGCCTTCACCTTCACAATTTGCCTGCCGTCGGGGTAGGCATACGTTTCGCTGGGGCGGTTCTCCCAAACATATTCCAGCGTGTCCCCGTCCGGGTCAACTGCGCTTGCGGTCATGGTGACGGTGTTGCCCGGCAATATGAACGGCTCTGCCGGGGTGCGGGTGATGGCGGGGCGCTCAGGGGCCTGGTTGGTGATTTCAAAGGGCACGTCAGCCCAAGGCGAATACGCGCCGAAGCTATCCCGCGCCCGGACACGGGCGGTGTACGCGCCAAGGGCGTAATAATCATCAGAAGCGCGGTTTTCCCACTCATAGGTCACGGAGTCGCCGTCCGGGTCGGTGGCGGTTGCGTCAAAGGTCACATACGCCTTGCGGCTCACCACATTGTCCCTGTGGATGGTCGCAATGCCAACCGGCGTATCCGGGGGCGTGTTGGGTACTTCAAAGGAAACGGGCGTCCACGGGGAATGATCACCCACACTGTCCCTTGCGCGCACACGAACCATGTGGCTTCCAACGGTGAAATAGTCGTCGTCACGGTTCATCCATTCCAGCATGACTTCGTCCCCGTCCGGGTCGGTGGCGGTTGCCGCAAACTCCACAAGCACCTTGCCGCCGTTGCGCGTTGTGGTGACGGCGGCGCTGCCCTCCGGGGCGTTGGGACGCTGGTTTACCACGCGGATTTGACGGGTTTCCGAGAACACCCGCCCGGTGTGCGTGTCCGTAACGCTGGCGGTAACGCTATATATGCCAAGAGCGGGGAAGGAAAGCGCGCCGCCCTCATTGGTGAGCACGCCGGTATGCTCCGCTGTCGCGCCTCCCTTTTCCACGCTCCATACTATCGTCTGTCCGTCAAGGTAGGTTTCACCCATCTGCACAAGGGCTTCGGTATTGCGGTAGGTGGTGGCGGGTAGCATAAACGGGATTTGCATAAGCGGATATACGGTTATTTCCGCTGTGTAGGCCTTGCCGACGCTTGCTTTGCCTGTCAGCGTGTACTTTCCCGCTTGCCGGAAGGTGATGAAGCCACCGTTGTCCGCAAGCGTCCCGGAAAAAGCGTCCGCAAGTGCAAGGGCTTGGTTATCCTTGGCGATGCTCCACACAATCGTCCCGTCTACGCCCTCCAGCACCTCAACATCCACAACGGTGTCGGTGTAGGCCGTTTTGGGCAAGCCAAAGGCAAATTTGCCAACCGCTATGATTTCGATTTGCTGAGAAACGGTCACGGTTTTACCCGCGCTGTTCTGCGCGGTGGCGGTGAGCGTGTATATGCCCGGCTCGCCGAAAGAAATGCTGCCGCCGTTTGCGTTGAGCGTACCTTGATACGCTCCGCTTGTCTGTATGCCGAGGAGGCCGCCCTTGGTCAAGCTCCAGTTTACGGCGGACACGTTTTTAGACGATGGGTTGACTACCACCTGCGTCCCTACGTTGGCGGCGGAGGGCAGACCGAAGTCAAAAGCTGGGGCGGTGGAAGATGTTTGCTGCGGTTTGGGCGTTGTGCTACTGCTTGGTAAGGTGGGTACGCCCGCCGTTGGCTTGGGCGTCGGCGTTGGCGTGGGGATCGGTGTTGTCGTGGGCGTAGTAGTGGGCAGCGCCGGGGCCGTGATTTCGGTGGGCGTTGTCGTGGGCGTAGGCTGCGGTGTGGGAATGGGCGTTGGTTCCGGCGTCAGCGTCGGCGTATGCAATACCTCAATTACGGGTGTCGGCTCCGGCTCCTTTTGCCGGTTGGCGTTGCACGATACCGCCAGCACGATAATGGCGATAATGAGCAGCAGGCAAGCCCCGCCCACAATGAGGAGCTTGGTGCGTCTGTCTAATTGTTCCATGTGCGTAGTCCTTTCTATTTCTAATGAAAGGTAGTTTCCGGTTTTTACAAAGTAGGGTATAATAAACATGAAGGAGGTGGGTACTATGCCGAGAATCGAAGATATACGCCAAGGCGTTGCCACAATAGCCGGTCAATACCCGATTAAGCGCGTGAGCTTGTTCGGTTCCTATGCGGAAGGGCGGCAAACGGAAGCAAGCGATGTAGACTTGCTTGTGGAGTTTCAGGATGCAGCCGTTTCCCTCTTTACTCTCTCAGCATTAAAACTGGATTTGGAAGAACAGCTTGGCGTATCTGTGGACGTACTCCACGCGCCGCTGCCCCATGACGCCATGATTATCCCTTCCAAGGTGGTGCCTCTGTATGAATGAGAGAGACCGGCAAATCCTCATCAGGCTGCGCGGTGAAGTGCGGCTGGTGTCGCAAATGCTTGACGGGTTTGACTTGCAATCGTTTCTTGGGGATGAACGGACAAAACGAGCTGTCTGCATGACGCTTATCAATATTGGGGAGCTTGTAAAAAACCTCTCGGATGAATTCCGCATGGCGCATAACCATATTCCATGGCGGGCGATAAGCGGCCTGCGTGATATTACCGCGCACAAGTATCAAACCCTGCGCATGGAGGACGTTTGGCTGACCGCCACAAGGGATATACCACAGCTAAAAAATGAATTAGATACCATCTAAGCATGAATAAAGCCGCCCGTTTTTTGAACGAGCGGCTTTGCCGTGTAGGTATTATTTTGTTTCCCCGGCGGGTTCGGGCGGGTGCGCTTTCAATATCGTTTCCGAAAGGCGTTTTTACGGCTGATAAAGTATTTTATGACCTCGCCGTAGGGTATCCATATTTCGGCTCCTTCAATTTTTCCATAAACCTCAGAAACAATGGCGTCATTGTGCCGCTTGTCGGGAGGCAAGCCCACACGGTCAAATATGGCGGCGTATGCTTCATACAGCCATTGATTGATTTTTTCCTTTTGACGTTGCTTTAGCTGGCTAAATGGCTTATCCATTTGCAGCAATCGCCCATTTACCATCTGATGATTGTTCCGCGACATATGCACACCACCTTTTCATTAGTGTACCAAAGAAAGCGCTGCCCGTCATCTGATCCCGCGCTTTTTCCTGTGCCGTACCAGCGCGACTATGCCTAAGCTGCCGCCGATCAGCACGGTCAGTCCTATGGCAATGACCACGTTGAACTTATCTGCGTCGATGCCCAGCTTTACCTGCGGGGTGTTGGTAACGACCACTTCCTTGGGCGTTTCGCTGGTGGTATTCACGGTGATCTCTACCGCAACAGGCGGCGCGGGGAAGAAATTGGCGGGGACAACGGTTTCCTCGATTTGGTACTTCCCGGCTGGCAGACCGTAGATGAGCGCGGTGCATTGTTCGCCCGCCGCCTGTATGGTGGTGACGTTACCCTGCGGGTCGTACCAATATACGCCGTCCTTTACGGTGAACCTGAGAGGCGTGGAAAGCGCGCCCTCGGCCTTAATCGCAAAGCCAGCGCCCGCAAGGGGCTTTTGCGTTTTGCTGTGTACCTTGCTGATTTTGAGGGCGAGGGGCAGGTCAACCACGGCAAGGGAGGTTTCCGCTATGGTATGCTTTTTCATATCCTCGGTCTGTGCCGCAAGCGCGGTATGCAGCACCACCTCCGTGCCTACCTCCGTGGCGATTGGCGCGGCAATGCTGTACCCGTTCGGCCCTTCAACCTCCGTCACGGTCACTTTCCCGGCGGGTAAATAGCAAATGACTGCCTGCGCTTTGTCCCCGGAAAGTTCTAACACCTCAATGCCCGTCTCGCCCTGCTTGGCGGGATGATAGGTTCCGTCCTCCTGCTTTACCAGCTTGATGACGTTCCCTTTTTCATCCGTCAGCTTGAACTTCGCACCCTTTAGGGGCTGCTTCGTGACACCATCCTGCTTTTCCAGCAGGAAGCGGGTGGGGATGTTGGAAACCGTGAACTGCAAGGGCTGTGCTTTGGTGTGCTCGCTGGTCAGCTCAAACTCTATGCCCGTCAGGGTGATGTACCCGGAAACCGCGTCCTCTTTTAGCTGATATTTGCCCTGCGGAAGATACTCGATGCGCGCCTTTCCTGTTTTCCCGTCCAGCGTCAGCTTGTCCACGGTTTCCACTGTAGTGAGGGAGGCGGCGTCCGCGCTGTCGGTTGCCGTTGCTGGAGCCTTATCCGCGGGGCGATAAGTGCCGTCCGACATACGGGCCAGCTTCACCGCTTTGCCCGCGCTGTCCAATAGAGTAAAACTTGCCGCCATGGGCTGCTTTGTGTAAGCGTCCTGCTTGTATATCTCCACAGCAAGGGGTTCGTTTTCCACCGTGACGATTTTAGGCAACGTCACGATATTTTCATCCGATATGGTAACGCTCACGGGAGCAGCCACGCCGTACCCGGCATACGGCTGTTCCACAAGCGACAACACGCCCTGCGGGACATACAGTATGGTTGCCTTGCCTTCCGCGTCCGTCAAAAACGTGTCCGCACCTTCTTTGGATGTGCGGTAGCGTCCATCCTCGCCCAAAGTGAAGTGCAACGCTTTACCCTCCGCGTTGAGCAGCTTAAAAGGCACTTTTGCCAAAGGCGCTTGACTTTCCTTATCCACCTTGAACACTTCCAGTGCAAGGGGCTGGTTTTCCACGCCGACCACGGTAGGGGTATCGCCCGTGTTCTCATTGGACACGGTGAAGGTCACCGGCTCGACCTTGCCAAAGCCGGGGTTATTCGTTTCAGCTAAGGTATAGCTGCCTGCGGGGATGGCAAGAAGGCGTGCCTTTCCGTTTGCCCCGGTCTGAAAAATGGCGCTGCCCGTTTTGCTAACGCGGTATTCGCCGTCTGATACCTTTTCAAACAACAGCGCCGCGCCGTTCGCGTCCAACACCTTGAAGTTGACGCCCGCAAGGGGTTCGCCGGTCAGCCCGTCCGTCTTTGTGACCTCCGCCGCAAGGGGCTGATTGGTCAGCGGCACGGGTTTGGGAGCCGACGTTGTCGTTTCGTCCGTCACAACGATTTGTGTGCCATTCTCCGGCAATGCGTAGCCGGGGCCGGGCATGACCTCAACCAACTCATATTCCCCAATGGGCAAATACGCAATGGTTGCGCCGGTAGCGGGAACGGTGAAGGTTTCGCTGCCCTTGCTGTCGGGCTTGAACCAGCCCGTTTTGCCCGTGATTGCTGAGAGCTTTATGGTATTGCCCTCGACGTTAATCAGCTTGAACGTCGCGCCGCCGATAGCCACGCCATTCTCTGCGTCAGCCTTGGATATGTGGATGGCGGTCACGCCGTTTTTCATATTGGCCTTGGAAGGCGCGGTGGAGATATTCGTTTCGGAAACCGTAACGCTTACGTCCGCCGCCTTGGTGTAGCCGTCCTTTACGCTCTTTTCCCCGATGGCGTATTCCCCCGGTTCTATCTGCGTTATAGTGGCCATACCCTCGTAGGTGGTGAAGGTTTCAGAACCGTCCGCGTCTGGCTTATATACGCCGTTCTTCACTTCTTTGAGCTTGACGGTTTTGCCATCGCTGTCTTTGAGGATGAAGGTGCAACCGTCCAAAGGCTTATCCGTCAAGCCGTCGGCCTTATCGAACACCAGCGTCAAGGCGTAATCCTGCATATTGATCTTCGCGGCGTTGGAAACGTCATTTTGCGCCGTTACCGTAACGCTTTTCGGCGTGTCCTTGGTGTAGCCGCTGGGCGAAGTCACTTCCTCGATGGTGTATTTTTGCGGCGTAAGATAACGGAACACGGCTTCGCCGCCCTTGGTCACAAAGGTTGCCTCGCCCTCCGCGTCCGGGCGATAGCTGCCCGGCTCGATATCTTTGAGCTTGACCACCGCGCCGCTTTCATCCAGCAAGCGGAATGTGCCGCCGTCAAGCGGTTCTTTTGTCACGGCGTCAGCCTTTGAAAACTCCAGCGTGGTCGGGTCGTTCTGAAAACGCACCGTTATGGGATTACTGATTCCGTTTTGCTGCGTGACTTCAACGGGAATATCCTTGGGTTGCGCGTACCCAAGCCCCAACGATGCGGTTTCCCGCAACACATATTGTCCTTCGGGGATGTAATAGATGGCGGCAGTCCCGTCCGCGCCTGTGGCAAAGCCCGCCGTGCCAGCCTTGTCGTAATGGTAAACGCCGTCCCCATGCTTTGAGAAGGTCACTTCCTGTCCCGCGCCGTTGAGCAAAGTGAAGGGGATATTGGGGAGCGTTTTGCCCGTGAAGCTGTCCACCTTGGTCAATACGATGGCGAGAGGCTCGTTCACAGCCTTGATATTCGTGATTTCAGAGAGGGTGAAGCTGTTTCCGCCAAGCTCGGCGTACCCCTCGGCGTTGGGTTCAAGTATGTTGTATTTACCCGCCGGGAGATAGAGAATTGTGGCTTTGCCCGTATCGTCTACGGTAAACCCGTCCGTGCCTCCTGCGTCAGGGCGATATGTGCCATCCACCGCCTTTTTAAGCAGCACCGGGTTTCCCGCGCTATCCCGAAGCAGGAATGTGACGCCGGGCATGGGCTGCTTGGTATATCCGTCCGTTTTCACCACATTGACCCGCGTGGGCGCGTTTTTAATATCCACCGTGCCATTGCCGGTGAGATTGATGTTGGTTGAGCCTGCGCCCACATATCCTCGGCTTGGCGTGGAGGTTTCGGTCAGCGTATACGTTCCGCCGGGCAGCCCCGTGATTTTCGCCGTGCCGCCGTTAGTCGTGAATGTGCTCGCGTTGCCGCCCGCCGTATATTGTCCTGCGCCGGTCTGCGTCAGGCCGATGACCGTGCCGCCCTGTGAAAGCTGGAACACAGCCCCGTCCAACGCGGCGTCTGTGTAATTGTCCGTTTTACGAACCGTGAGGTCGTAGAAGCTGCCCGTGATGTAGACATACCCGCTGTCCGGCGTACCGCCTGCGGTAAGCTCCGCCACAACAACCTTCTGCTTACTTGTGGAGGACGGCTCATACCAATAAAGCAGCGCGCTGTTGGCGGTGGCGCTGGCCTTGGATTGAATGAACAGCGACACCTGCGCTCCCGATAGGGAGGTAGGCGCGGTGATGGTCAGCTCGTCGTAGCTGCCGCCTGTGTAGCCTGAAATCTGTACCTGGCTATGGCTTGGCTGAATGGTGTAGCCGTCCGGGGCGGTTACGGTCAATTCGGCGGATAGCTGTCCTCCGATGAGCTGCCATGTGAGATTAACATCCGAAACGACGATCTCACCACCAGTACCGCCGCCTGTTGTCGCCCCGGCGCGGGCATATTGAAGTAGCTGCATACAGAAGGCCCAACAGTCAGCGGCGTCGCTCTTTGCCCGCACCTTGCTGGAGTCGCTGGGGTCGGCCATGAAGTTATATCCCACGCCCGCGCTCTCTTTTATCCAGAAACGGATGGCGTTGGCCGTGGCGTAGTGGGCCTTGCTTGCGCCCAATCCCCCGGTGGTGATGGGATAGCCGTGGTCGATGATGGCCTGTATGCCTGTGATGGTAGTGCTCGAAAAGATTGCTGCGGCATTGAAATCCGTGTACTGCGTGGAGTTTGAGGGCGGGTCCTTCATGTGCTCGATGCAGTAAGCGTAATTACCGCTTGCGTCCCTATGAACGGGGGTATTCAGGTCGTTCCAGCTTCCGTTGTAGTATTCAAAAAAATCATACGGAATATCCTCGTCCGAAATGGTGGTGGTCGCCGCAAGCGCCGGGGCTGCAATGCCCAGCAACAGGATGACCGCCAGCAGTAGGGATAGGGTTTGCTTCAAGTGGTTCATGGTTGATAACTCCTTGTTTTTATTTACCTGCCGGGAAAAAGAAGGGGGGCTCGTAGCCCGCAATCGCAAGCGGACAAGGAGCGCCCCGTATGTTAAGCTCCCAAGCAGCTTAGGAGCGGTATGTTCATTTCCCGGCTGGTATTGTTTTTCTCGGCTGGTAATAAGGGTTGGGGGTTGTAGGGGGAAGGGGACGGAGTTGAGCGCCGCCGGTGATGTGCTGCCAAATTACCTGTTACCCCCTTGGTGCAGGCTGTTGGTCGTATACGATACATTTGTCGGGCGGGCATTGTTGCAGGGCTTCATTCCAGTACAGGCAATGGGGACAATCACGCTCCCGGCTGGTTTTGTCCAATTTGCGCCGGTAGTTCGGTTTTTGGCGCATGAGCCGCTCATATTCGAGGTCTTTTCCTTCGGTAAAGTTCAAATCATCACCTCCTTCGCACAAAAAAAGCGCCCATGCTTGGACGCTTTTGTGTGCCTTTATATGCAGCTTTTATATATGGTTGATTATATTCGTATTGCTCCCATCAAAATTTTGTACAACTCCAAAGCATAACCATCAGTCATTCCACTAATATGGTCAATAATCATATGAGCACGTAGCCACCACTCTATGTCGTTAGGACTTAAGCCATAACGACTTGCAAAAGAAGAACTCTTATATTCATCTATTTGCATTTTGTAACTTTTAATCATTCTGGGAGATAGTCTGTTATATATCCGCCACTGCAAGTCTATGCCTTTATCTTGAGGAGATTGCTTTTCATCAGTAAGCCACTCAAATTGATTTCTTCTTAATTTTAATAACTCTCCAAACCGATCAAGCAACCCGGTAATAACGGAATACCCTGATAACTCAATACGCTCTGCTTCTATCGACCTATAAAGCTTTTTTCTGGAAACCACTTTGATAGTTTCAAAGGCTTTTCCGCAATTACAGTTGCTTAAAATATCTTTCTTTTCTCCACATAAATACTCCTCAAAATGATCTACATAGTACTTAACGGTTTCATCAACCATAGCTCTAGACCATTTAACGGAAATCATGTTAAAATAATTCGTATGTGGAGTGGGCAATTCAAGAGGAAATTCTTCTGAATACTCCTTGCTCCATTCTTCATTAAGGGAATCCAAGAAGCCTTCAATCGAAAGGATACCCTTTTCTATACCATCTGAAATATCACTAAGACAGTAAGATATATCATCGGCTGCCTCCATAATATATGCAAGAGGATATTTTTTGTCAGCTTCTAACCCCATACTATCAATAATGCATCTAACTGTGTCATTTTCAGATAGAAAATAGCCTGCTTTCTTCTGTGTGGCGTATTCTGGCTTGTCGCCGGTTTTTCGGGGATATTTAATGCCACACAGTAATGTTGGATAGGTCAGATTAAGTCCATACCTATCGCGTTCACAGTGCAACCTCGTTACAATTCTAAGCCCTTGTGGATTACCATCAAATTCTAAGAAGTCGCATAAAACACAGTCTACAGCGGCTGCTCCTATTCCTGCGTCACATGCGTACTTCTTTAAATTCTTATTTGCCCAATCCTTTATTGCAGCCTCGCCAAAATGCCCAAATGGAGGATTCCCGATGTCATGAAGTAAACATGCATTTTCCACGATAGCAACGATTTGCGAAATATAAGCTGAATCCTTTATTATCCCTTTTTCATACAGTTCATTCCCAATTCTGTTTGCTAGAGTTCTTCCGATATCGGCAACTTCAAGTGAATGGGTAAGTCGCGTACGTACATTTGAGTTTGGTTCAAGGGAGAATACCTGCGCTTTTTGTTGTAGACGCCTAAATGACGATGAATAAATTATTCGTGATTTGTCACTATAAAATTCCTCAATAGGTGAGCGTCCGGGGATAGTAGACTGCTGCTGACGTAATGGTAATAATAGATTATCGCTAAACTCCATTTTGCCCTCCCAATTGATAATAATACTATTATACCGTAAAAGCATTATGTTTCAAGTGGTTATGACTGCATACATATGTTAGCTGCTTACTATACTACTAGTGCATTTTCAATTAGTTTTCAATGACACTCCATATAGCACTTCAAAAAGGTGAAAAAGCGCCCATGCTTGGGCGCTTTCGTGGTTATCTGCTGTATTCTCTTGTCTGCCTGTCCCGTTCCAGCTTTTTATAATAGAAGTCAAGGGCTTTTACAATGGTTTCTTCCATTTTCTGCAACGGCGTGTCGGGTGTGAAGTATTTAGCCAGCCGTTCCCGTGGCAATTTGAACACCTCGCGTTGGTTTGGCTTTTCTTCCTGCAAAACAAGCTCGATACCGTTTCTATCCAGCTTGCCATTCCTTGCCGCGTCCTTTAGCCGTTGGGCTTGCGCCAAAGACGGGGTGCTGTCGTAGGCTTGCATGAGGTCAAGCAAGTCGGTTTGCTGTTCTCGGGAAAGGTAAGAAAGCTCCACGGCGGGGTTCAGCGCGATTTTCTTATCGTCCACCATGGTAAGGAGGGGTTGGATTAGCTCAGTTAAGCGGATATAGCGGAAAATTGCGCTCTTGCTATCCCCGGATTTTTCAGCAAGTTCTTGACTTGATGTGCGTGTACTAAAATTATTCCCAAGTTGGGAATAATTCTTTTGAGGTCTACCAGCTTGCCTTTTCAGCGCATCCAGTTTCATTTTATAGGCAAAAGCCTTCTCGCTTGGGTAAAGACTTTCACGCTGCAAGTTCGCGTCCACCATTTGGATAATGGCTTCATCCCGCGTCATTTCCTTGACGATGACCTTCATGTGCGTCAATCCTGCCATACTGCAAGCGCGGTGGCGGCGGTTGCCGGACACAAGCTCATATTCGCCGGGCTTGTCCTCCAAGGGTCGCGCCAGCGCCGGGGTAAGCTGTCCATACGTTTTAATGCTTTCCGCCATATCCCGCAGCGATTGGTCGTCCGTCACATGAAATGGATGGTCGGCAAATTCATGGAGTTGGGATAACGCTATCTCTTGGATTTGCTCGCCGCCCTCCGCCGGGGTTGGCGGTAGACCGAACAGGTCATCTAACGTGCTGATTTTCGGCTTTTTTGTGTTCGTGTTCGCGGTTTCCAATCTGCATGACCTCCTTTGTGAGTGCTTCGTATGCTTTAGCTACACGCCCGTTTGGGTCGTAGGCGAATATACTTTGGCCTTTTTCGGGCACTTCGGCGGCGCGGATTGCAAAGGGTATCTCGCTTTTGAACACCCGCACAAGCGAGCCGTAAACGTCCCGCACGGCGCGGATGGTGTTGCGGGAAAGGTTCGTGCGGCTGTCTACCATGGTCATAACGATACCGTCTACCTGCAAGCCCGGGTTCAAGTTCCGCTTTACGCGCCCGATGGTTTTGAACAGCGCGTCCATATCATCGGCGGCGAGGATATGCGCCTGCACGGGGATAATCACGCTGTCGGCAGCGGTCAAGGCGTTGACGACGGTTAAGCCCAGCGAGGGGCGGCAGTCGATGAGAACGTAGTCATATTCGTCCTTCACCATATCAAGATATTGCCGCAGGATTGTTTCGCGGCTCATGCTGTTCACAAGCGTGACCTCCGTAGCTGCAAGGCTGGCGTTGGCGGGGATGAAGTCCACGCCCTCTGTATGCTGCCTGATGGGGGCGGCGTACTCAAAATCGGGGGAAGCATCTTCGTCGGAGTGGGCAATGAGATAGTCCATGACGGTTGAAATGGTGCTGGTCAGTTCTTTGGGATTTTTGACGCCAAGGCATTTGGTCAAATCCCCTTGCGGGTCGGCGTCCAAAAGAAGCACGTTCTTTCCTTGACGGGCAAGGCCAACGCCAAGGTTCACGGTTGTGGTGGTTTTTCCTACGCCCCCTTTTTCATGGGCGCAGGCGATTACTTTGGTCATTTGTGTGTTTCCTCCTTTATAATTATTAGCTCAATCGGTGGGGGCATTAAACTGGCAGTTGCGTCTTTTTATGATGGCTCATGTTTGAATGATGACATTTTCCACAATCTGTGGTTGCCATTATCGAGTGCATTTGGTATTATCAAAAATGTAGATATTACGGTGTTTTTCGGGTTTGAAGCATGAAAAAAGCGGCCGTAGAACACAGATTGTTTTCTGTGTTCTACGGCCGCTCGGTAGAGTGCCACACTGGCAGTGTGGATGTCAGCGGTTCGAGTCCGCTATGCTCCACCATTAAAAGCGCCTGAATCTCTAAGGATTCAGGCGCTTGCTTTTTTCGTTGCAACTCTTTTTAAATAAAATTATCAACTATCCCTTTATCCGCTATTACTTATTGCGTCCGCCCTTGCGCTTTATCACTTCTACACCGGCAGCGCCAATAAGTGCCAATGCTATGAGGCAGAGAGCCCCGGTATCACCGGTCTTGGGGGTGACGAGCTGGGGGCATGGTACCTTACAGGTGCATTTGCCGCAGAGAACGCACTTTTTGCAATTGCAGCAGTAAACGTGCTCGTGGAGGCAAGGACGTTCCGTAGGCCTTGGCCTGTAGGTGGGAATAGGTCTATACGTAGGCCGGGGGGTGCGGGTGGGGGATGGCCTTGGGGTAGCCGCGGGTTCCGGGGAGACCGAAGATTCGGGCGACGCGGTGGGTTCAGGCGTGTCCGTAGGTTTTGGCGACACCGTAGGTTCCGGTGAAGCGGTAGGCGTGGGTTTGGCGGAAGGCTCCGGCGAAGCTACAGGAGTAGGCTCCGCAGTGGGTACCGGCGAGACTGGGGCCGTCGGCGTAGGTGAGGGCCATGGGCGGGCGGCAAGGGCTGGGGATGGTATGAGGGTAAGCAGCATAAACAGTGCTGCTATAATTGATATCGCTGTTTTATTCATTTGGTTTTCCTCCTTGGTAAAGCATGGGGATAGCTGCCCCCATCTGTTACAGAATAAGTGTAACGAATAAATATGCGCTAATCCATGGAGTTTTACTGGTGTCGGTGGAATAATATGCAAATTATTGACGTAAAACATGTGATTTTGCCGTTGATTTATGGGCGGCATTGTGATAGATTATCCGTTATACGAAGCGAGAAGGCAGACAAGTATGACTGTTAATGATGCAATGAAAAGAAGATTGGCCAACATGGCGCTGCTGATAACAGGAATGATATGGGGCAGCGGCTTTGTGGTAATGAAAAATACGCTGGACAGCATGTCAACGAACTATATACTTGCAATACGGTTTACCATAGCGGCTCTGGGCCTTAGCTATACTCTGTTTACCAAAGGTCCCGTCACATTTGAAAAGATAAAGGCCGGGGCCAATCTGGGTCTGTATATATACGGTGCTTTTGCGGTGCAGACCTACGGGCTGATGTTCACCACGGCCGGCAAAAATGCGCTCATCACGGCGTTTTACGTTGTGCTGGTGCCGCTGCTGCTGTGGATAATGCAAAAGCGCCGGCCGGAAGGCAAGGTATGGATGGCTGCCGTAATGATGATAATTGGCATAGCACTGCTCACTACTGACGGCGGAGGAAGCATCAACATAGGCGACGTACTTACGCTTTGCTGTTCATTGGGGTACGCTATACAGATAGTACTGGTGGACGGATATGCCAAGAAGTATGACTTAATGCAGCTGACCTGTCTCCAGTTCTGGTTCAGCGCGCTGTACGGCTGGATAGCGGCTTTGCTGTTTGAACAGCCCCCCGTAAATATGGGAGGAGATACGGTGTTTGCTCTGGCATACTGCGGAATAGCCTGCACGCTCATAGGCCTCACGCTGCAAAACGTTGGGGTAAAGTACGCGAGCCCCGAGTACGCGACGCTTTTCATGAGCACCGAATCCGCCTTTGGGTGTATATTCGGCGTGATATTTCTACATGAGACTATGACGGCGCGCATGCTTGTGGGAGGATTGATGGTGATTGCAGCACTGATGCTGTCGCAGGTGGAATGGAAGGACGTATTTGCAAAAAGAAAGAACAGGGGGTGTTCATAATGCCTGAAAATTTCTGCGGGTTTAAGCCGGAAGCATATATATTCCTAACGGAATTGGGGTTCAATAACAATAAGCAGTGGATGGATGAAAACCGCTGGCGGTATAAAGAGTACGTCTATAAGCCGCTATGCCGGCTGGGAGAGATGCTGCTGCCTACCATGTTGGATATAGATTCGGAGTTCAATCCCAGGCTCACGACGATAGTTTCCCGCATAAACCGTGACACCAGATATTCAAAGAACAAGCTGCCCTACCGGGATCACATGTGGCTGGGCTTCCGCCGGGACGGCCGCAGTATGGGGGAGAGCCTGTGCATGTACTTTGAGATATCTCCAACGGGCTACGGCTACGGCAGCGGCATGTACTGCACCAACCTTGAGGTGATGAACGGACTTCGCGCCCATGCCATGGCGGATCCGGAGGGCTTCAGGCGAGTGATAAACGCACCGGCGCTGAAGAGGTACACAGTGGAGGGCGAAAGCTACAAGAAGGACAAGGTGCCGGCTGCACCAGAGGATATAAAGCCCTATCTCAATCTCAAGGGCATGAGCCTGTGCTATGAGAGCCACAGCCTTGCGCCCACCATGAACGCAGGTATATTCGATGAGGTAAAGACGGCTATGGAGGAGCTGGCGCCCTTCTACCGCTACGTCTGCAACGTTAAATAAGTAAAACAAAAATGCTATCGGGGTTGTGCGAAGGCAGATACTGTCGAAAAAGTGGCTGAAGGCCACTTTTTCGAGCTTTTACGGGTTTCGCATTGCATAAAATATGAAGCTCCGCCCCGGGAAACGTGCCGGAACTGACCCGCTGCAGCGGGCCGGACGGGTTAATCATAAGCTGGAGTGTGGCAGGATTGCTGACCACAAGCGATGTTCTCAAACATGAATAACGAAAATATGCGATATTTAAAAGTTAGAATAGCGATTGTTATAGATAAAGTGAATAACGAGCTGACATGATACATAATTGCTATTTCCAATTTCTGTTTTTACGTTATAGAATACATCTATACCATGTCTGCATTGTGCGGATGTAAAAAGAACAGGAGAATTATAATGAAGAAATTCCTTTCACTGGCATTGGCCCTGATAATGGCCCTTGCCATGTTTGCCGGCTGTGCCCAGCAGGGTGCAGAGAACGCTGCGGAAGAACCTGCCGCCGCAGAAGCGCCCGCTGAAGCTCCGGCCGAGCAGCCCGCCGAAGAGGCTGCTGCCGCTACAGTATTCCCATTAACCGTAAAGGATCAGCTGGGCAACGAAGTGACCCTTGAGAATGCTGCAGAGCGCATCGTCTCCGGTTACTATATCTCTTCCTCCACCTGCATTGCCCTTGGCCTCAAGGATAAGCTGGTAGCTACCGAGGAAAAGATCGACAAGCGGCCCATATATAAGCTTGCTGCTCCCGAGCTCATCGGCAAGGTAGGCAACGTAGGCTCCGCCAAGGCCTTTGACCTCGAAGCGTGCATAGCCGCCGAGCCCGACCTCGTAATATTGCCAAAGAAGGCTAAAGACTATGCCGCTACTCTCGCCGAGATGGGCATACCCGCAATAGTCGTTAACCCTGAGAGCCACGAAAAGCTGGTCGAGATGGTAAACCTTATAGCGCAACTTACTGGTGCAGAGGAGAAAGCCAAGGCGCTGACCGCCCGCTATGATGAAGTAATGAAGAAGGTAGAAGGACTTACCGCAAACATAGCCGATGCCGACAAGCCCACAGTATATATGTGCGGCACCAGCTCCTACCTCACAACCGCGCCTAAGGATATGTATCAGGCATCAATCGTAACCTCCGCGGGCGGCAAAAACGCAGGCGATTCTCTGGAGGGAGACTCCTGGACCGACATATCATACGAGCAGCTTATCGCCATGAACCCCGATGTGATAATCATACCCACCAATAACATGGCAAACGGCCAGCCCGACTTTACTGCCGACGAAGTGATGTCGGACGAGCAGCTTAAGGAAGTCGCCGCCGTAAAGAACGGCGCGGTGTACAATATGCCCACAGGCTTTGAAGCATGGGATTCACCGGTTCCCTCCGGCGTTCTGGGCATGTTGTGGATGACCGCCAAGCTGCATCCCGAAGTATACACCATGGAAGAGTTCGCCGCTGACGCAGCCGACTTCTACAAGACCTTCTACGGCTTCGATATGGATACTTCTTCCATACTGGGCGAGACCGTTGAAAAGGCAGCATAACGTTTCAGATAATATAAATTAGTGAACAGCAAAATAAAAAACAGGCTTACGCCAATACTGTTTGCAGTTATTACCGCAGCCGTAATCACGGCTGCGGTGGTTTCGGTTTGCGTAGGCAAATACACCATTACGACTGCCGATATACAGGCCATACTTAAGGGAGAGCAGGTTCAGGCGATGACCCGCAAGGTATTCACTACCCTGCGCCTGCCCCGCACAGTAATGGCGTTGATAGCCGGCGTAGGTCTCGGCATTGCCGGCAGCGTATATCAGATAATATTCAAGAACCCTCTTGCATCACCTGACATCATAGGCATAGCGGGGGGCGCCAACCTCGGCGCGGCTGTAGCCATAGTATCCGTATCCACCTCCGGCATGATTGCCATAGCGGCAGGCGCCTTCTGGGGAGGGCTTATCGCCGTGGTGTGCGTTATGCTGCTGGTCAAGGCTACCCGATCCCGGTCAACGTCAACCTATGTCCTGGCGGGCATAGTAATAAACGCCATATCAAAGGCTGCTATAATGGCCCTTAAGTACTTTGCGGATCCGGAAAATGAGCTTGCCGCTATGGAATACTGGGAGATGGGTACCTTCGGCAATACAACCCTGTCCAAGCTTCTATCGATACGGCCTATGTTTCTCATTGGCCTTGCAGGCATACTGCTGCTAAGGAGGCAGATAGAACTGATGTCACTGAGCGACAATGAATGCATGGCCTTAGGCGTGAGGCTGCGGCCTGTCCGCGCGGCAGTGCTGGCGCTGTCTACCCTGATGGTAGGCTCTATAATAAGCGTCACCGGTCTTATATCCTTCGCGGGGCTCATAGCGCCCCATACGGCGAGACTGATGCTCCGCCGCAACGATTCAACTACGATAATAATGAGCGGCCTTGTGGGGGCATTCGTCGTGCTGACGGCGGATATACTGGCCCGTGTACTGTACAGTGCCGAACTTCCCATATCCATACTCACCACCGTAATAGGAGTGCCAATACTCATATACTTCCTCTGCGCGAGGGGAAAGGATGTATCGTGAGCGGGCTGTTTTCACTTGATAAAGTAAAAATCTCATACGGCAAAAACGAGATAGTGCACGGCGTAAGCATGGACATAGCCAAGGGCGAGTTCTGCGCCCTCCTGGGACTGAACGGCAGCGGCAAGACCACAATACTCCACGCCTGCTGCGGCTTTCTGCCAATGGAGGGCAGCTGTATAGCGGCAGATACCGAGTGTAAGGGACTCAACGAGAAAAAGCGGGCCAGGCTTATATCATTTATACCTCAGATTTGCAGCCTGCAGGGAGGACGCACCGCCCTCGATGTGGTGCTGATGGGTTTCAACTCACAGCTGGGCCTGCTGGAATCCCCATCGTATGTGCATAAGCGTGCGGCACTTGCCGCTATGGAGCGGCTGAACTGCGCGGAGTTCGCAGAAAAGGACTTTGGCGCTTTAAGTCAGGGCCAGCGGCAGATAGTGATACTTGCCCGGTGCATTGTGCAGGATTCCCCCGTGATGCTCATGGACGAGCCGGACAGCGCGCTGGACTTTCTGAACAGGCACATGGTACTCTCGAAGATACGGGAGCTTATAAAGGAAGAAAATAAGGCGGGGCTTATAACCCTCCACGATCCCAACTTCGCCATGGCCTACTGCGACAGGCTGCTGCTGTTAAAGGAGGGCCGTCTCGTGGGCGAGCTGGATATGCGGCGTGCCAAAGCGGATGAGATAAAGAAGAAGCTTTCACTGATATACGGCGACATAGAGCTTCTGCAAAGCGGCGACAGCTTCCTGATGGGCAAGGCGCTATGAAAAACAGCATAGACCGTGAAATATGGCGGCTGCTGTGGCCGGTGCTGCTGCTGACGCTTGCGCAAAAGCTGGGTTCAGCCTTTGAGGGCATACTTGTAAGCGTGAACAGTTCACAAGAGCTTGCGGTAATGGGCATATGCGGGCCGTATATAACCATTATCACTACGGTGAGTTACGGCCTCGGCATAGCCGCCAACGCCGCCACCGGAAGGGCGTATGCGGATAGAAGCTGGGAAGCTTCACACAAGGCCTGCGTCCGCGCATTCCTTCTGCTGACGCTTATATCCGGGCTTACAATGTCTCTGCTTGCAGGAGCGCTGCTCTACCCTGCCTTTGCCGGGCTTTCCAATATGCGTAGCCTCGGCTACCTGTACATGCTGCCGTATCTCATAGGCAGCCCGGCGCTGCTTTTATACAGCCTGCTGGTATCCTGTACCAGGGGCTTAGGAGATACAAAGTCCGGCATGTATATGACATTCATATCTGTGTCGGCGCAGTCGATCGTAAGCTATATGTGCTATAATGCATTCGACCTGCCGGGTATCGGATGGGGAACGCTTATATCGCGGCTTGCGGCCTGCGTTTACGGGGCAAAACGCTTTAAAGCCATGCTGCCGGATACCGCCGGCGACGCGCCGCTGCCCAAGGGCGCCATTAATGGCTTCGCAGCGATCGCGCTGCCTGTTAGCCTGTCCAAAGCCGTGTCCCCTACCGGCAACGCCCTGATAAACAGCCTCATGCTTTCCTTTTCCCCGCTGCTGCTAAGTGTAAAGGGACTGGGCGGGCGGCTGGAGCCGTTCTTTTACCTGCCGGCCATGGCAATGTGTTCGGTGGCGGTTACAGTTATATCACGGGAAAGGGATAAGGCCGCCATAGGGCCGCTGTGCCGGAGACTATGCCTCTGGAGCACGCTGCCGGCGGTTTGCCTTACCGCCGCAGCAGGACTTTTCAGCGGCGGCATATGGGGGCTGCTTACCCCCGACCCGGAGCTTGCGGAGGCTGGAATGGCCTATTGGAGTATATGCCTCTGTGCGTACCCCATGATAGCCATGGAAATGACGCTGACATCGGTATTGCAGGCATTGGGCAGCGGATTCCCTACCCTCGCCGCAACGGTTATAAGGGTATGGGCGGTACAGGTACCGCTGACATATCTTTTGACACGCCCCGGCATGTGGCAGAGCGGGCCGTGGCTGGCCTATCTCATAAGCAACGCCGCATCCCTGGCAATATGCGGGATATATGCGTATTCACATATTAAAAAACTAAGTACGGAGGCAATATGAACGCAATAGATATAGTCAAGGAACAGGCGGCGGCATACGACGCGGGCAAGAGCTTCGCCGTGGTTACAATAGTGCAGTCCGACGGCTCCACACCCCGAAGCAGCGGCAAGATGATAGTATACCCCGACGGCAGCTCAAAGGGCACCGTTGGCGGCGGGGCTGTCGAGCTGCTTGCCATACGGGATGCGCAAAAATGCATACAGTCCAGTGAAAACGCCTTCAAATCCTACGACCTTACATCCCCGTCATCGGATACCGGCATGACCTGCGGCGGCCATGTCAGCGTATTGATTGAGGTATTCATACCACGGCCGCTGCTGGTTATGTGCGGCGCGGGCCACGTTGGCGGCTGCATGCTGAAGCTTGCGGAGTTCGTAGGCTTCGATACCATTCTCATAGATGACAGGCCGGAGGATGCCATAGCGGACAAAATAGAGACAGCCAATCGATTTGTAGGGGTGAAGGACTTTGAAGGCGAAATATCTGCGATGAACATACCGGCGGGAGCGTATTTCGTAATAGCTACCCACGGCCACGCCTGCGACGGGGAGGCTCTGGCAGGCGCTCTCGGCAAAAACGCCGCCTACATCGGCATGATAGGCAGCAGCAAGAAAGTCGCGGCTCTTTTTGATAAGCTCAGGGCAAAAGGCGTATCCGGTGAACAGCTGGATTCGGTATATACGCCGGTAGGCCTGGATATAGGCGGCGAAACTCCGGAGGAAATAGCCATAGCCATAATGGCGGAGATACAGTCTGTCAGATACGGCAAAAACGCAGACCACATGAAGGGAAAGGAAAAGTAGCGTGTCCCGCATACTGATAATAGACCTTACGGATAAAAGCATAAAGGAAGAAGCCGTTCCCACCGGCCGTTACGGCCGGGGCCTCGCCATGGAGCTCATACGCCGCCACTCTAAAGAGGGCTGCGAAAGGCTTTCACCCGACAACACATTCGTTGTAGTTCCCGGTCTGCTCACCGGCTGCCACGTACCCTGCGCTACCCGGGCCACAGTAGCCGCCCGGTCGGACAATGGCTTTGCGGTAACCAGCATAACCGGGGATATGCCCCAGAAGCTGGCCTCTTTGGGCATATCGGGGCTGGTGATAAAGGGCAGGTATGAATGCGGGCGCTGTGCGGTTTATATGGACGGCGATGCTGTCCGCATATTCCCCGTACCCGGGATGGACGGCCTTACTTGCGGCGATATTGTAGAGAATATCCGTAAAAAGTACGGCTCGGACTGCGCGGTCATAGGCACAGGCCCCGCCGGGGATATGCGGCTTCCGCTGAGCGGCCTCTTTACTACCTACCCCGAGGGAACGCCGCGCTTCACCTGCCCGAGGAGCAGCTTCGGAGATGTGCCGGGCAGCAAGAACCTCCGGGCAGTAATAGTAAAATGCAATAAGTACTTCGGCGCTGAGTGCGCTGATGAAGAGCGGCTTATCCGGGACGGCAAGGCCCTGGCGCGGCTGATAATAGACGACCCCATATGCGGCGGCGCGCTGCCGGGGCTGGGGTCCATCACCATACTTCACTTATTAAAAAACAAAAACGCCATACCTGAGCTGCCCAAGGGCAAAAAGCCCTGCAGGCCGGAGAAAGCAGGCAGACTCAACTACTGCTGCGCCCCGGGCTGCGTAATAGGCTGTCTGAACCGCCACAGTGCCGGAAACGGCCATGTGTTTTCTGCTCCTGAGGAGGCGGAGGTGCGGGCGGCGATGGCGCACTGCTTCGGCGAACTTTCGGAAGAGGAGCTGGACCGCACCGCGTCGGCACTTTCCAAACGGGGAATGTCTCTGGGCCTCAACGCTACGGAGTTCGTATATACGGCAGCCATGTATATAGAGCTCGCAAAGCTGCCCAAAACGTCAGAAACGCTGCTTTCGCTCATAGAAGAAACGGCAAGGGGCAGCGTCCCGGGGAGGCTGATAGGCGGCGGGACCGCCGCCCTCGGCAGGCTTTATCCGGATAGGGAGGATATACAGCGGCGGGTGACCAGGCCGGCAAATACCAAGGATTCCGAGCGGCGTATGAGCCTGCATAAACTCTGCCCGGAGCTTGGGGATATAGGCGATCTGGAGCTGTTATACCGGCAGATATTCATAATGGAAAATCTGGGGCTTTGCATATTCTCGTCCTTTGCCCTGATAAACAGACCTGAGGCTATGGAGCTTATGGCGAGGCTGTATTCCTGCCGCACGGGTGAAGCCGTTACACCGGTGCAGCTACTTGAATACGCGGGAGAATGCCTTGCCGCCGAAGCGGACATGGCGAAGGACAGCGCCGCCGCTTCCGTGCGCCGCAGCATACCCGAGTTCGTAAAGGTGCTATACAGGTATTTCGGTGAGGAATAGATGGAAAGAATAGCAGGCTGCCCAAACCTTCGGGATATGGGCGGAATAAAAGTAAAGAACGGATATGTGAAGCCGGGGCGGCTGATTCGCTCAGGAGCTTTGTGGCGGCTTGAGGATAAAGATATTGAAAAGCTTGGCAGCATAGCCGCAGTATACGATATGCGAAGCGAAAACGAGCGGGCCTATCACCCCGACCCGGAGATACCCGGCGCGGAGTATATACATATACCCATAACCGAAAATGGCCGCCGCAGGTTCGTCCAGAGCAAGCGCACACTGTCGGATAAGGTAGAGGACATGTTGGAAGGCTACCGCTGTAGCGAGCCTGCATCGGCACAGCGCATGCGGGAGGTATATAGCGGTATGGTGCTGTCAGCCGATGCCGGAAGGTGCCTTGAAGGTATAATACGCACTGTGGTGGAACAGCGCGAAGGCGCGGTGATATATCACTGCTCTGCCGGCAAGGACAGGGCGGGGGTGATATCCGCCCTGCTTCTTCGCCTTCTGGGCGCAGAGGACAGCGCCATATACGCGGATTATCTATATACCAACACCGCCTTTTCCAATGAGCTGGAGGAGGCACAGTCAGCCGCCCTTGCTCTCAGCGGCGATGAGCGCGCAGCAAATTACGTTTTGGGCTTTTTCGCCGCCTGCCCCTGCTGGCTTGCTGCGGCGCTGGATACATTGGATAAAAGATTTTATTCGATAGAAGGATATATAGCGCAAATGACAAAGGTGACGGGATGGGAGGCGGAGGAGTTTAAAAGAATATGTATAGAAAAAAGCCCGGATTAGACGGGCTCTTGTGTTAAATATGGTTACCATCAGTTGACAAGGACACACAAGGTTTTAGAAGCCAAACAGCACGGCATAA
>ERZ857984.265-NODE-265-length-71761-cov-9.656849_pt1 | contig 71761 bp, 97 predicted proteins | sample MGYA00519914_ERZ857984 | MGnify/ENA primary metagenome ERZ857984 (study PRJEB31778, sample SAMEA3449417) | human gut metagenome | biome: human gut; feature: human-associated habitat; material: faeces | place: United Kingdom | collected 2010/2012 ...
CGTCGTACTCTGCCGGCATGCCGTACAGAGCCGGATCGAAGTCCTCGGAAGCCGGATCAACGGAGTCGTTGGCCTGCTTGAGGGACAGGGAGATGCGGCGACGGTCGAGATCGACGTCAATCACCTTGACGAAGACTTCCTCGCCCGGCTTGACGACGGTCTCCGGGTTCTCCACATGGCGGTTGGCCAGCTCGGAGATATGCACGAGGCCTTCGATGCCGTCTTCGACGGAGATGAAGACACCGAACTGAACGATCTTGGTGACCTTGCCCTTGACGATCTGGCCAGGAACGTGGGTGCGGGCGAAGCGCTGCCACGGATCTTCCTGGGTGGCCTTGAGGGACAGGGAGATGCGCTCACGATCGAGATCAACGTCAAGCACCTCGACGGTGACCTTGTCTCCGACCTTGACGACCTCGGACGGGTGATCGATGTGCTTCCAAGACAGCTCGGAAACGTGGATCAGGCCGTCAACACCGCCCAGATCGACGAACGCGCCGAAGTTGACGATGGAGGACACGACGCCTTCACGGATCTGGCCCTTCTTAAGCTGGGACAGGAAGGTCTCGCGCACTTCGGACTGGGTCTCCTCGAGGTACTGGCGACGGGAGAGGACCACGTTGTTGCGGTTCTTGTCGAGCTCGAGGATCTTGGCCTTGATCTTCTGGCCGATGTACGGGGACAGATCGCGGACACGACGCATCTCGACGAGAGATGCCGGCAGGAAGCCACGCAGACCGATGTCGACGATGAGGCCACCCTTGACAGCTTCGATGACAGTGCCTTCGACAACGCCATCGGCTTCCTTGATCTTCTCGATGTCGCCCCAAGCGCGCTCGTACTGTGCACGCTTCTTGGACAGAATCAGACGGCCTTCCTTGTCTTCCTTGGTGACGACAAGGGCCTCAATGGTGTCGCCGACCTCGACGACTTCGTCAGGATCAACGTCCTTCTTGATGGAAAGCTCGCGGGAGGGGATGACACCCTCGGTCTTGTAGCCGATGTCGAGCAGGACCTCGTCATGATCGACCTTGACGACGGTACCTTCGACCAGATCACCATCATCGAAGTTCTTGATGGTGGAATCGACTGCCTTGATGAAGTCCTCTTCGGTGCCGATGTCGTTGATGGCGACCTTGGCGACTTCGTTATTGTTCTCTGCCATTAATGTGGTTTCTTACAAAATAGTGGATGGATAAAATCGTTCTTCAGTTATACGTGTGCGCAAATACACACAAGGCGAAAGTCTACAAGAAGCCATGCACAAAAATCGGGCGTGTCGCATGTCACGACACGCCCGAAAGCACTATCGCGAAACTCACAACTGACGTTCGGCCATCTCCACGACATTCTGCAACAGCATGGCACGCGTCATCGGCCCTACGCCTCCAGGATTCGGCGTATATGCCAAAGCCTTCTCGTAACAGGCTTTATCGACATCACCCTTGACCTTGTATCGGCCGGATTCCTCGTCGAACACGCGGGATACTCCGACGTCGACGAGAATCGACCCTTCCTTGATGTCTTCCGGTTTGACGAAACCAGCCACTCCCATGGCTGCGACGATCACATCGGCCCGTCGCATGTGTTCACGCACATCCTTGGTTCCCGTATGGCACAGCGTGACAGTGGCGTTGACCGCCTTACGAGTCAACAACAGACCAATGGTACGGCCGATGGTGATGCCACGGCCCAGCACGCACACCTCCTTGCCATCCAAATCGATGTCGTAGGCGCGCAACAGCTCGATCACGCCGCGAGGCGTGCATGGCAACGGCGTGGCAATGTCTCCTCGGGCATGCAGCACAAGTTCGCCGAGATTATACGGATGCATCCCGTCGGCGTCCTTCTTGGGATCGATCAGATCGATGATGGCGTTCTCGTCGATTCCCCTTGGCAAGGGCAACTGCACGATATATCCGGTACAGGCGGGATCCGCATTGAGCTGGCGGACCGCATCGGCGACCTGATCGAACGTCGCATTCTCAGGCAGCTCGCGCTTGATGGAATTCACGCCGATTTCGGCGCAATCGGCATGTTTGCCGGCGACATATTTCACGGAGCCGGGGTCTGATCCGACCAAAATGGTACCCAACCCAGGTTGGATTCCCCTCGCCTTCAGCAGTTCCACGCGTTTGGCGAGGTCCGCCTTGGTCCGTGCCGCCACCTTTTTGCCATCAATCCTTGTTCCCATGTGGTCCACTTCCTCGCTAAGTCGCTTGTCGTATTGGCATTTGCAAGTATCGTAGGCTATCTTGGTTTCAGTCGTAAGTCGCGCATGTGCTATATGAGATGGACGCGACCGAAACGACGGACGACCCAAGAGGAAGGCAATCGACATGCGCTCTCACCAGCGTCCATTTTTCCGCATCCTTGCCGCGGGAATCACATTGTGCACGGTGCTGGGCACCGCTTCCTGCTTTGGCGCTTCTTCGGAGCCCGATCAACCAACGGCACCCGACACACCAAAGGAGCAGACCACCCCGATCAACGTGGTGGCGTCGGTCAACCAGTGGGGGGCTTTGGCGGAGCAGATCGGCGGCGTGCACGTCAAAGTCACCTCGATTCTGCCCTCCACAACAGAGGACGCCCACACGTTCGAACCGAAGACCACTGCTGTCGACACCCTGCAGAAGGCACAGGTCGTCGTGTCCAACGGAGCGGGATACGACTCCTGGGCCACAAAAAACCTGGAAAGAGACACCGTTTCCGTTTCGGCCGCACAAATGGTCGGAGCCGTTGAGGGAGACAATCCCCATCTCTGGTTCTCCAGCGACGCACGCAACGCCATGGCGAAGGAGCTTGCCGACACCTACAGCCGCATCATGCCCAAGCAAAAGAAATACTTCACAAACAAACTCAAGGCGTGGAACAGACGCGAGACGGTAATCGAGAGAAGCATGAAAGAGTTCTCCGATACACATAGGAACGTCTCCTACGCAGCCACCGAGCCGGTCGCATATTATCTGCTCAGCGACATGGGCCTATCCGATAAGACTCCCGAAAGCTACACGCAGTCCATCTCGGAAGGCTCGCAACCCTCGTCCAAGGAACTCCAGGACTTCCAGAAGATTCTGGAGGGGCATCAAGTGGATATGCTGATCAACAATGTTCAGAAGGCGGATGATGCCACAAATATTCTGACCGGCACCGCACACAAATCCGATGTGCCGGTCATCGACGTCACGGAACAGATGCCGGCCGACAGCAAAAGCCTGATCTCATGGATCGCGCAGCTCATCAAGCAAATGAATGAGGCGGTTTCCTCCAAAGATGATGCGACATCATCAGATTCGGACGCCTCTCCCTCTGAATCGAATGGCGAGCAGCCGTCGAACGACAATCCCGACTCCGATTCCGACGCCGCAACGCCGGACAACACAGGGCAGACGGACCCCGGTAAATAAAGCCACGGTCATCCTCCCTCCCCCGATTCGCCGATGTCGAGTAATTCCCCGGCATCGGCGGACTCTTTTTTTTCCAGCAACGGTTACGATCCAGGCGGATTCATCACGAGACTTTTCATCGTCCATGCATGCTTCTTATTGAGAATGATTGTCAACACCGTTTGTGAGAATACTATCGTTGACTTATCAAGGGAGCGAGCCATGCACGACAAGGCATCATTCTGTATCGAATTCGACGACGCAGGGGTCTCACGCGGCGGACACATCATCTGGCAGCATGGCACCTTCCGTATCCCGCAAGGCTCGGTGACAGCCATCGTCGGCACCAACGGAGCCGGAAAAACCACCATGATGAAGGCCGAACTCGGATTGATTCCCATCGCCCACGGCGACATAACCGTGCTCGGCAAGCCGGCCGGCGACATGAATCACCGTATAGGGTATGTGCCGCAGAGCTACGCATCCGACATCGAATCGAACATCACCGCCGAACAGTCGGTGCTGCTTGGCCTGACCGGGGCAAGGTTCGGCATTCATCCCATCACCCGCCTGCAAAAAGACAAAGTACGCAATGCGCTGGAATTCGTCGGCATGCAGGACAAGGCGAGATACCGGCTGTCGGAACTCTCAGGAGGCCTGCGGCAACGCGTCGCCATCGCCCAAGCGCTGGTGTCGGACCCCCAACTACTCATGTTGGATGAACCGCTCGCCAATCTTGATCTGGCCAGCCAACGCGCCACAGTGCACGTGCTCGCCAAACTCAACCGAGAACTCGGCATGTCCATTCAAGTAGTGGCGCACGATTTGAACATGCTTCTGCCGATTCTCACCGGAGCCGTATATCTGCTCGACGGGCATCCGCATTATGCGAAGATGAACGAGGTGCTGGATTCGAAGCTGCTCACCCATCTATATGGCACCACGGTGCAGGTGGTCACCACTCCCCAAGGAGATATGTTCGTCACTCCAAGCGAGGATGAGCCCGATGACATTGACGTCGACGCCCACGCGCCGGAGGAAATCGCAAGATTCCACCAACACAACCGCATTTCGCAGGAGGCATGATCATGAACGAAACCGCTTTCTCCTTCGATCCGGATTGGATGGGCACGCTGACCGCGCCATTCATGACAAACGCTTTCCTCGCCGGCCTGTGCATCGCCTTGGCTGCTGGAGTGATGGGTTACTTCACCATCGCCCGTCATTCCACGTTCGCCGCGCATGCGCTGGCGCACATCGGACTGCCAGGAGCGACCGGAGCCGTGCTGTTGGGTCTGCCGGTCAGTGCCGGTCTCGGCGTGTTCGCTCTCGGCGGAGCATTGGTGATCGGTGCACTGGGCAAAAAGGCATCGCAACGCGAAATCGCCACAGGAACCGTATTGGCGTTCGCCACAGGCATGGGTCTGTTTTTCGCACGCTTGTCCAGTTCCGCCTCGCAGCAGATGCAATCGATTCTTTTCGGCTCCATCCTGACGATCACGGACGGGCAGATCGTCGGATTTGCGGTTTTCGACGTGTTGTTGCTGGCCGTTTTGGCCGTTATCTATCGACCGCTGCTGTTCAGCTCGCTTGATGAACAGGTGGCGCAGGCAAAAGGCGTGCCGGTGAATCTCATGAACATCTGCTTCATGGCCATTATGGCCGGTGTGATCACCATCGCGGTGCCCGCCGTGGGCACATTGCTGATATTCGCTCTTGTGGTCACGCCCGCCGCGACTGCGAACATCATCTCACGGTCCCCATTCGCCGCGATGGTCGTCTCCACCGTGATCTGTTTGATCTCCATTTGGGGTGGACTGTTGGTTTCCGCCATGTTCCCCGCTCCCCCAAGCTTCATCATCGTGACGATTTCCACACTGTTCTGGATTGTCGCCAAAATAATCGAATCGGCACGCCGCAGGTAGCGAAAGTATCAGCCGATCGGTTCCACCAAGGCGCTGGCGATGGCCGCGATACCCTCGCCCGAACCGGTGAATCCCATGCCGTCGGTAGTGGTGGCCGTCAGCGACACTTCACAGCCGATGGCATGGCTCAACGCCTGTTGCGCCTCGTCACGACGCTTGCCGATTTTCGGACGATTGGCCACGACGACCACGCTTGCGCTCACCGGCCTCATGCCATGCGCACGCAAATACGCAACCGTCGCGCGGAGCATCTCGTCGCCGTGCTTGCCGGCACCGGCGGAATCGGAACCGACACCGAAAAGCATGCCTATATCACCCAATCCGGCTGCGGAAAGCAACGCGTCAATCAACGCATGGGCTGCGACATCACCGTCCGAATCACCTTCGATGCCGTCACCATCCCAACGCAAACAGGCAAGCCATAACGGCTTGCCTGCATCATGGGACGCGAATCGATGGGCGTCAAATCCCTGACCGATACGCATGGAAATTCCCTTACTTCTTCTTGGACTTCTTGTTCTCCGCCTCGACGCGCGCCAAAGTGTCCATGGCCGCCTCTTCAGGAGCTTCGGTGTGATGATCCTCGTCGCCAGGGCGCGGCGGTTCATAACCAAGGTTCACGTCAAGCAGACGCTGGGCCTCATTCTCATCAAGATGCTCCGACAACGCGATCTCGGAAGTCAGGATGCTGCGAGCCTTGGTGAGCATGCGCTTCTCACCGGCGGACAGCCCATGCTCGTCGACATCACGCTGGGCGAGGTCTCGCACGACTTCGGCGATTTTATTCACATCGCCGGTGGCGATCTTCTCAACGTTCAGCTTGTACCGGCGGGACCAGTTCATTTCCTTTTCGATGATCGGAGTACGCAGAATCTCGAAGACCTTCGCGACCTCCTTGGCGCCGACGATGTCTCGGACACCCACTTTCTTGGCGTTCTCCACCGGAACATTGATGACCAGCCCGTCGGACGACAGCACCGACAGCTGCAGATATTCTCGGGTCACACCCTTGACCGTTCGCTCGGTGATGGCCTCCACCTTCGCTGCGCCGTGACGCGGATAGACGACCATGTCGCCGACCTTGTAACCCATGAATCCTCCGTGAAAAGCTTACACAAAACCCGAATTATTGTGCCATCAGGGTTGGACTTGCCTAAAAAAAACCAAAAAAAGACGCGACACGGGCCAATTTTCAAGCATTTCATGCTTACACTTTTCCCATGGCTACAGAATCCAAGATCAAAGAAGATAGCGTTGCCGTTCCTGTTGCACAGGGCGACCTGGATGCAGTAAGCAACGGTACGTTCTACAATCCACACGAGGTGCTCGGCGGGCATCTCGGTCCCGACGAGCATGAGGATGTCGTCACGATCCGCGTGCTTCGTCCGTTGGCGAAATCCGTGACGATCATCACCGAAAATGCCCGAACCCAGGCGGTGCATGAACACAATGGCGTTTTCATGGCACTCATTCCGGCCATCAAGACCGATGACGGCTTCGACGTGCCCGATTATCGCATCAGCACCGAATATGAAGACGGTTCCACCGTGGTGTCCGACGACCCGTACCGTTATCTGCCCACCATCGGCGATTTGGACATGTACCTGTTTGGCGAGGGACGCCATGAGCGCCTTTGGGAGGCTTTGGGAGCGCGCGTGCTGCGCTATGACGATCCGTTGGGCTCCAATGACGGCGTCAAGGGCGAACAGCTGGTGGGCACCGCATTCACCGTGTGGGCTCCGAATGCCCATGCGGTACGTGTGGTGGGAGATTTCAACGGCTGGAACGGACGCACCCACGCCATGCGTGAACTGGGCTCCTCTGGAGTCTGGGAGCTATTCATTCCTGGTGTCGAAGCGGGAACGATTTACAAGTATGAGATCCTCAACGCCAACAACGAATGGGTCATGAAGGCCGATCCGATGGAGCGTTCGCATGAGATTCCGCCGCGCACCGGTTCCATCGTCGTCGACTCCGTCCATGCGTGGCATGACGAGAACTGGATGGACCAGCGAGCCAAGACCGACCCGCACAACGGTCCGGTCAGCATCTACGAGGTCCATGCCTCTAGCTGGCGCAAGGATGTGAAGAACTATCGCGAACTGGCCGACAAGCTGGTCCCCTACGTCCAGAAGGAAGGTTTCACCCATGTGGAATTCATGCCGCTGGCCGAGCATCCCTTCTCCGGCTCGTGGGGTTATCAGGTAACCGGCTATTACGCGATTGATTCGCGCCTTGGCGGCCCTGACGACTTCAAGTATCTCGTCGAGAAGATGCACGAGGCCGGCATCGGCGTAATCATGGACTGGGTTCCGGCGCATTTCCCGAAGGACGCGTTCGCCCTTGGCAGATTCGATGGCACGCCTCTGTACGAGGATCCGGACCCGACCCGTGGCGAGCATCCGGATTGGGGCACCTATGTGTTCAATTTCGGACGCCGCGAAGTGCGCAACTTCCTGGTGGCCAACGCCTGCTTCTGGCTGGACGAGTACCATATCGACGCGCTGCGCGTGGACGCGGTCTCCTCGATGCTGTACTTGGATTACAGCCGCAAGCCGGGCCAGTGGCATCCGAACATCTACGGTGGACGAGAGAACCTCGAGGCCATCGACTTCCTCAAGGAAGCCACGGCGACCGCGTACAAGAACAATCCGGGCATCATGATGATCGCCGAGGAATCCACCGCGTATCCCGGCATCACCGCACCGACCGATGCCGGCGGTTTGGGCTTCGGCCTCAAGTGGAACATGGGTTGGATGCACGACACCCTGCAGTATCTGCACGAGGAGCCGATCAACCGTAAGTGGCACCACAACGAGATCACCTTCTCCATGGTGTACGCATACTCGGAGCATTATGTGCTGCCGATCAGCCACGACGAGGTCGTGTACGGCAAGGGCTCGCTGTTCGGCAAGATGCCGGGCGATGACTGGCAGCGCTATGCCGGCGTGCGCGCGCTGTTCGCCTACCAGTGGGCCCATCCGGGCAAAAAGCTCTCCTTCATGGGCAATGAGGTGGCGCAGTACGGCGAATGGGATCATGACGGTTCGGTGGATTGGGATGCTCTCAATTGGCCTGACCACCGTGGCGTGCAGAAGCTCGTCGCCGACCTGAACACCCTGTACAAGGCGTCTCCCGCATTGTGGAGCCAGGACTTCGATCCTGCCGGATTCCAATGGCTGACCAGCGATGACGCCGACCATAACACGCTCAGCTTCGTGCGTATCGGCAAGGATGACGAGCAGATGGTCGTTGTCGTGAACTTCTCGGGCGAGGCATGGGAGGATTACCAGGTTCCGCTCACCAAGGGCGGCAAGTGGACCGAAGTGCTGACCACGGACGATAAGAAGTACGGCGGTTCCGATATTCACAACGGCACCTTCAAGGCGGTCAAGGGTGAGTATCATTCCCGTGATTGGTCCGCGAAAATCACCGTTCCGGCACTGGGAGCAGTATTCTTGAAGCCGGAACTCTGAGAAAGGCGGAACGCTATGCTCAATTCATCAGCACAATCCACAGTAATTCCACGTACCGTTCTGGTGGTCGAAGATGAACCGACCTTGGCCACCGCCATCGCGCAGCGCATCACTGCGGAGGGTTGGACCGCGCGCGTGGCTTCCGACGGCGCCAGCGCCGTCCAGGCCGCTTCCACGCTCCGTCCGGATCTGGTCATCATGGATATCATGCTGCCCGTGATGGATGGTCTTGAGGCCACCAAGCGCATCGTGGCTGAACGTCCTGTGCCTGTGCTGATTCTGACGGCGCGAGACGACGAGGCCGACAAGGTCATCGGTCTTGGTGCCGGAGCCGACGATTACATGACCAAGCCGTTCTCCATGCGCGAGCTCATCGCCCGGTGCAAGGCGCTACTTCGTCGTGTGGACAGGGCGAAGGTCATCGCCAAGAACTCCGAAAACGAGAAACTGCTTGATTTCGGCTCTCTGGTCATCGATCCGGCCCAGCGTATCGTCACCGTCAATGGGGAGCAGGTGCATTTGACCCCAACGGAATTTGATTTGCTGGCCACTTTGGCCCGCAAGCCGAAGTCCGTGCTCACTCGCGAGAAGCTGCTCGAGGAAGTGTGGGATTGGGTGGATGCGTCCGGCACCCGTACTGTGGATTCGCATGTCAAGGCGCTACGTCACAAGCTGGGTTCGAAGACCATTCGAACCGTGCATGGCGTAGGCTACGCGTTCGAACCGCCGGAAGAATAGTATGATGCGCTAAGATTTGGTGGTATGCGTACCACTGATTCAAAACCAGGGCGTTCGGTCAATCCGTTGGATACCGAACGCCCTATTGGTTTGTTCTCTTCGCTCAAAATGGAATTGAGCGTGCTGATCACCATTTCCACCATCATCGCGTTCATCATGGCTTGGTTCCTGCTCAAAGTCGGATTGAGCCTGTGGATAGCCATGCCGATCACCCTTGCCGTGGCTTTGGGCATCACCTATTTCTTCTCTAGAGGACTCACCTCTCCCCTGCGCGAGATGCGGGATGCCGCGGAGGCTATGGCGGACGGCGACTACACCGTCCGGGTGCATGTCGATGCCAACAGCCGCGACGAAGTCGGACAGCTGGCTTTGTCTTTCAATGAGATGGCGGAGGAACTGCAGCATGCCGACCAGATGAGACGGGACATGGTAGCCAATGTGAGCCACGAGCTGCGTACGCCTGTATCCGCGTTGCAGGCCATGGTCGAGAACATGGCCGACGGCGTTGTGGAACCGACCCCATCGAATCTGGAAAGCATTCTCAACCAAACGCACCGTTTGTCGGATCTGATCGCGTTTCTGCTTGATTTGTCCCGCATGGAAGCCGGTGCGGCGAGCCTGCAGATCGATAAATTCAATTTCGCGGATTTCATCGACGAAACCGTGGAACCGTTGGAAATCGCCGATGCCGGGCATGCCCACAATATCGAAATCCACGTGCCCGACGACATCGAAATGGAAGGCGATCAGGATCGTCTGCGCCAGTTGTTCACCAATATCATCGCCAATGCGCTCAAACACTCCGCAGACAATACCGCGGTGCTCATCGAAGCGCATGAAAACAAGGATTTCGGCACGATTGTGACGAATGTCGTCAACTTCGGCTCGCAGATTCCCCAAGAAGCGCGGTCCGATATCTTCCGTCGATTCGTCAAAGGCAAGACGGGACCAGGTACCGAATCGGGAGGAACCGGTCTTGGACTGTCAATCGCCCGATGGGCGGCGCAGTTGCATGGCGGCACGGTACGAGTGGTGGATGATCCGCGCGGCGCCGATTTCGAAATCACTTTGCCGAAATATCACATTTCCGATGACGAGTGACGATTTACGCCGTCAAAGGTCTGCCGGCCGGAGTGTGTGCCAACGCCAGCACGGTAATGACCAAAGCTCCCTGTGAAGTTAGAGCGTCAACACAACGACGCATGGTGGCTCCAGAGGTGACGATGTCATCCACCAGAATCACCGCCTTGTTTTGAAGGGTGACGCCCGGACGAACCATGACATGCCCCTTAAGGCGTTGCGCCCTCTGTTCCGTGCCCTTGGTCTCGACGGATTTGCCTTTGATTCCTTTGTTCGTCAACGCATCGCATACCTGTACGCGGAAATCTGTCCGGCACCGTAGAAACGCCGACAACCGTTTTGCCAGCGGCATCATGTGCCGTCGTCCGCGCTGACGCATGGAAGCAATCGACGACGACGCGGGAACGACCAGTATGGTATCGCAGATCTCACGAACGCCATCCATGGCGTCAATCACACCGGCGCGTTCCGCAAGCCTGCACAACGCATCCGAGAACGGACGGTCGCATTCCTCGTCTCCGTGGTCTTTCCATGCCAGAATCGACTGTCTGGCGGCACCCCGATACCATCCGCACGCGAACCATCGACCCATCTCAGCCGTTTCCAATGGTTGGGACAGTTCGCAGTCGAATGACGCAAGACAGGCATCGCACAACACGTCATCAGGCTTGTCGCATCCCGCACAGCCTCGTGGGAACAACAGATTCGCCATATGCGCGAATGAACCCGCCATCAGATTCACGCCGGCTCCGTCATCGGGACAATCTGGCAATGATCTCGCCGCATAATTTCACGGTATCCGCGGGACCGTTCACTTTGACAGCCCTTGTGCCGGCCTTCGCCGCGGGATAATCATTGCCGTCGGGTTCCATCCGGTCTCCGATGAACACGATCTGGCCGACCTCGATATCGAGAATATCCGCGAGTTCACGGACGGCGAACGACTTATCGACGCCACGCTGCGAGATATCAACACTGCTGGAGCCTCCAGGTCTTACTTCAAGATTCGGTAGTTCGGCAGCAACCGCACAGGCCAATCGGTTCTTCTTCTCGTTGGTGGGGTCCCAAGCCTCCTTGGCCTCGACGGGGGCAAGCTGCCCCAATGCGGAAAAGGTGATCTGACTGCCTCTGTCCTCGATGCGCTCGCCCCAGACATGAGTGGCCCAAATGCCCTGCTCACGAGCATTCCGTTCCAGCGATTCCTTCGCCTTGGCACGGTCCTCGTCGCTTAGATCGTGGGAGAACACTTTCCCCCACCGTTGCCCGTCCCACCGGTAGTAGCGGGTTCCGCTGGTCGGCATGAGGTGAAGTTTCGACTTGTCGGCATGGTCGGACAGCCTGTCCACCACCTGACTTTGCAGCAACGAGTATTTGCCGCCGGTGATCACCGCGACGTCAATCAATGATGTCAATGCAGAGAAGCATTCGGCCATGTCCGCTTTCATAGGTTTCTTGGACCGCGCCAACGTGTTGTCGAGGTCAAACCCAATCAGCCGCGCGCCTTCGCACAGCATGTTGACATCAACGATGTTCCAATAAGGTACGGAAATATCCGCCATGATCATTTCTCCCCTTGTCGAGCAGCCCATACCATGGTATCGCATGTTTCGAATAAGCCCTGATAAGGTAGAAACCATGCAACAGATGCCTTGGGAGACCCCGATATACCGCAACCGCCATGGACGTGGCACGCGTACGCCCATGTTTGGTACCAGACTGCCCCGGTACCGTACCAGAAGCGGTATGTTCGACGATATGCTGGTGGCGCAAATCCGCAGACTCAACGGGGCATGGCCTGAGCTCATAGCTCCGGTCCAATTCGCTGTGGAGGATGTTCCGCCATCCGATCCCGCGCCTTGGGAGGACGTTCCGCATCTTGGATCGCAGTCATTTCCCGCCGGGCACGGCATTCCACCCCGTATCGTGCTGTACCGCATGCCGCTGCAATCGCATGCCCGTAACCGTATGGACCTGCAATTCGCAATCAGGGACGAGGTGGTCTCACGTCTGGCGGAAATCTACGGACGCCGTCCGGAAGAAATAGATCCTGATTGGGGCATGTGACTTTCAACGGACAACAGTCATATCCTGATTCGCCCAGACCTGCTCTCTGGCCTCCTTCAAATCGACGGCGCCGATGATGGCAAGTCCGGCGAGTTTCGCACCGGACACATCTTTCTGTCCGACACGAAGATTCCAGACCACGGCTTGGGCGGGATCCTTCAAACGGATGGCGGCGACATCGCCATCATTAATATCGGCGATGCGCACCGACGTCGAGGCCGAGGGGCGGATGGCGATTTCACGCCTGTCCACTTGTTTGCCGTCCGTGCCGTAAGCCGTCATGATCGCTGTCCGATCCTCATCCGCGGTGTTGACGAAGCCTACCGTCGCGGTGGATTGGTCAGGAACCGCGATGGCGGAGATCTTCGCCGGAGCGGACGCATTGACTAGGGCGAAATCGGATTGTCCATCGGGGCCATCGTCTGAAATCTTCGCCGTGGCAGACACCGGTTCGGAAGCGGCTATGGCGATGCCGGTAGCGGATTTTGGAACGTCTCCAAGATCGATGGCGGACGCGCGGTTCGCCTTCAGCTCCTGCTGATTGGTCTGCTGTGCCCCCTTGGAGTCGATCCAGGATACGGTGACATCCGTTTTGCGGGACGTATACAGGTACAGTGTCGCATGGTCTCCGCCATTCAAGCCGTAGAGGGCCAGAGATTTCGCGAAAGCGTTATTCGGAAGCGCATAATCCGATCCCTTTGGGGTCAATCCGTCCATGGAGACGGTGCGGACGATTGCGGCCACAGGAGTGTCAGTTCCAGTCACCGTGGCATACAGCGCGTCTTGGCCGGAAGCAGCTGCGGAAAGATTCAGTACCGTTTCCTTGCCTGAGGCCACGGTCAGCGTCGATCCGGTGGAGAGCGCCAGCGCGCCGGATTTGTCGGAGCCCCAGATTCTGATGGTCACCGATGTGTCCTTGGCGGAGGGATTGGCCACAACAAGCTGTTGCGTCAAGCCGGTCTTCGTACCGGAAAGCAGGAACGCCTGTTTCAGCGCCGGCACGACGCAGGAGGCTGCTGATACGCCCTTCAAATCACCGTCCGTGGCCCATGACATCACTGAGGAAACCGCGCCGGTACCGTTCGAAGCCGTCAGCAGACGCGTGTCTTGCAATCGGGAGCCGTCATCGACATTGCCGGAAGCCACAAAGATGTCATCGGACGAGTCGTCTTTTTTGTCCAGCATCGACACGGATGCCGTCATGTCGGTTCCCATCGAGGCGACGGATGAATGGAACACCGAACCGAAGGCGGCGTATCTCGCGGAAGACGCGATATTGCCGTTGGATGCCTGGTATTCGCTATCTCCATAGGCATCGGTATCGGCAATGGTCATGCGAGACGGGCAGTACGTCTGCCGCTGCCGGGGGCTGACGGTACGACCCACCGAGGAGCGTTCCACCGTGGGCGTGTCCGCATGCAGCCATGATGGCCGGTATATGAGCGTCACGGCCATCAGGACCACGATGAGCAACACCGAGATTACGGCAAGCGCAATACGCAAAGGCGTATTGGGACGAGAATGTCTGCTCATGCTTCCTCCAGACCCTGACGACGAATGCGCGGAAGCGCCACCAGGCAATACGCTACAAGAACGACGCCCATGCACCACAGCCATGAACGACGCCACACACTTGAGCCGGCCTTATCAAGCCCGCTTCGATCGATATGCTGCTTGGATAGATCCTGAACCGTCAAACGATAATACGTGCCATTATCCAGACTGACGACATTCTGTGTCCCGTCGGAGGCTCCAATGTTCGAATTGAGCTGGTTCGAGGCCTCTCGCTGCGCTTTGTCGCCGTTCTGCTTGATAACGTAAATGCCGCCGAAACCCAACTTGCCAAGCTCGTTGATGGCATCGGAATCGGCATTGGCCAGCAACTGGGCGCAATCCTGCGCAATGGTTCTGCTGGACCCGTCGGAACGTCCCGAAACCACTTCGACGCGTTGCGCGGGAGAGCTGTCAATCAAGTCGCCACGACCGGTACGCATCACACTGTAGCTGACCGATTCGGCGCTATCGGCACGCAAGGCAAGCACGCGACGTGCATCATCCTGCCCAAGGAAATCGGTCGCCACCATCGGCAGTCCAGCATCGCTGGTCTTTACCTGGCTGTGATCGCATTCGACATAGTTGAATCCCGCACAGGCCACGACGGAGACGGCCAACAGACAAACCAATACGGCACGACCCACATGCGAGGCAATCGACACTGCCTTCGAGCCACGTCCTTCGATTTCGACGGCGCCGGTCTTCTCATGCTGTCTCAGCATGACGAAACGTCGAACCGCGCCGCCCGACATCATGCAGATGCAGGCGAGCAAGCCCATCATCGCATATGTGGTTCCCGGAAGCATGGAACCGGAGACCGGACCATCCACATCGACGGCCACCGCAATCGCCGCGGACAGCAAGGCCGTCGCCAATCCCGCGAACACGGCGATCCACATCATACGGGACACGCGCAGCACGAAAGGCAACACCAATGACACCGCGGCCAGCAATACGATCAACGCCAGTATGGAAACCGCCACATACCGCCATGCGCCACCGTCGGCGCCGATGCCGAACACCCGCAGCAACAGATCGGACAGATTCGCGACGACCGGTTTGCCATCATGCGCGGAGGAGGGCAGCATGACGCTGCCGAACAGCTGACGCCATGTACCGTCGGAAGCGAAACGAACGGCATTGACCAACGTCGGCGCGCATACGAACGCCGCCGGAAGCGGAATCAGAAGCAACGCGGGCTTATGGGAGCGGACGAACAGCAGGAATCCCAGGAAGGTGAGCATCAGCGGCAGCAACAACTGCGGCTGCGCGGCGACGACCGGAATGAAACACAGCGCCGCAACCGCCGCCGCCTGGACCGACGCGTGGGGATTGACCAGATCCTCCGTCCGATACATGCCGACCGCACGGAACGAGAAGGCGAAAGCGGCCGGAAGAAACACCATGACCGTCAGCATCGTGACATCCGCGTCATCATAAAGTCCCATGGACAACGCCAACGCGAACCACGCCAACGCGACCACGCAGCGCACCGCATCCGAGCGGGTGAAGATGCCGGCCAGCGCCCAGAAGGAAAACACCATGAGCGGGGCTGCAAGGAAGAACATCAGTCCGACAGCTCCGGCAACATGTCCACCAGTGAGCACCGACGCCAGCGCAAGCACCAACAGCCATGGCGCGTTAGGCGCACTGATGCCCGTGCCTGAGGCATACGACCATGACGTGGTCGCGGTATGAAGCAACTGGGTAAAGCTCGCGCCCGTGGGCAACAGCTGTGCGGAATACATCGACGCACCCGAACATACGGAACGAAGCACGTCCCAATACAGCACGACTATCCATATGCCGGCAATCAGCGCCGCGCCGAAGGCCAATCCCCATCTACGCAGCAACCGTTTACGCAAATGGTCCTTCTCAAGAGGACTGAGCAGCACGACATCCCTCTGGTCGCGCAACGCACGGCGACGGTCGAGCCATTCCCTGACCTGCCGATGATTCGCAGACAGCGTGGATAGCGATTTAAGCGTGACCTTGCTTTGCCTGCACAACCGCGCACGGGCGCGCCAAGCACCCCGCAGACGCAGCAGCGTACGCCACGGCATTGCCAGCTCGCAGCATGCATGATACGGCTGTTTGCGCGCCAAGCAAAGCACGGCCAATCCCAACGACTGGATGATGGACCACAGCCAAAGCAACGGCCACCATGAACGGTGCATGTCAGTGTACGCGTATTTGGCATTCGCCTCGCGTACGGCAAGATACGGATCGATGCGACCGTCCTCGTCTTCCACAGGGCGCCCGTTCTTGGAACGGATTCCTTCGAATCGGGCTCTTCTGTGGGCGATGCGAGCCTGGGGAACCACTACGACACGCCCACCGCCAAGACATATGCGGCGGCACAGGTCCGTGGATTCCGCGAAGGTGCCGAACCAGGGGTCAGCCCCTTCGAACGCACGCAACGTAGCCAACGGCACCAACGCGCCCGATAGGGAGACCGACAGTACATCCTGACGCCCGTCATATTGCTCCTGGTCAGGCTCGCCGTCGACCACCAAGGAAACGACATCATGGTGCCCGGCATACAAACCCACATTGTGCAGGTTCTTCGCCTGCCAATCCAACTGCTTGGCACCGAGCAGCGCGGCTGTCGGCGTGTTTCTCCACGCATCCAGCAACGTCTCGAAGCACCGGTCATCCGCCGGCCGCGAATCGTCATGCAAGGTCCACAACGCGCGGATGCCGGCATCAATGCCGATCTGATCCATCGCACGCGTTACAGCGTCCATGAAGGACGCCGCCTGCTTCACTCCCACCAGAATGACCCTCACCGTTTTGGCTTCCGGCACTTCCGTAAGCACATCCTGTGATGAGTGAATGACATCGAAGGTCATCTGCATGGGCTGCTCGATCTGCCCCGTGCAATCGGCGATAACGATCATTCCTGGAAGCATGCGCTGCGCAAGCACCGCTCCAACGGTAGAAGCGAGGAATCGAAGGTCATGCTGCGCGGTGATCACCGCAGCCACGGACATATCGACGTCCTGCCGATGCGTATACGGTCTGCTGTTCAGCACATCGGTCACGATTGTCTGGATATCGCTGCTGGCGTTAGAATTCATAATTTAAGTGTACGCACGGGACGCACCATGCCTTCAAGCCCGTTCCTTGTGCTCTTTTTTGTAGCGACGACGCTCACGCTCGCTCATACCGCCCCAGATACCGAAACGCTCATCATGGTCGATGGCCCATTTCAGACACTGTTCACGGACTTCACACTGGGCGCAAACCCTCTTCGCATCCCTGGTGGAACCGCCTTTTTCCGGGAAGAATGCTTCGGGATCGGTCTGCGAGCACAGCGCTTTGTGCTGCCAAGACACGTCATCATCCCGCTTGAACAAACCCCACAGTTCAGCAAGCGGATTCTCAGAAGACTCATCAGTCACGCCCCACATGAGTCCTCCCATAATTGTGTGCGCACCTTTTATGCGCATACTTTCACACCGCTTCAAATTACACACACGCAATGTAATTTTGTCAAGTTTCCCCGTGTCAATGCCTATATTTCAGAAAATCCATGCTAAAGTTCAGCCCAATCTGGGGTCTACAGTCGCAGAATCGGTGAAAATCGGCCATTAACCCTATAATTGCCCATTTGGATAGTGGTAGGTTCTAAAAGCATTGCGTCAAACGCGCATCTCAATCAGGAAGGCAACACCGTGGCAACGTCATCAACCGGCAATAAGCTTCCTAACATCAATGGTCTTCAGGATGCGAAACCACGTCACAGCCTGGGATATCGCGTGCAGCATCACGTCAGGACCGCAGTCGCCGCGGCAATCGCCGCGACTCTGGTGTTCGTCGGCACTGCAGCTGCCGCTACTTGGATGGACGTCAATGGCATCATCAAGAACAATTCGGTCGGCGTGATCGGCCAGGGTTCCCTGAATACGGACGCATCCATCATCGATCCGAACTCCGGCAAGCCGATCGAGTTCGTGCTGATCGGACAGGATTCCCGTGACGGCGCGGAGAACCAAGCCATCGGAGGCAGTTTCGATGACGTCATCGGCAACCATCAGGCCGACACCGCCATGATTGTGCAGATCTCCGCCGACCGCAAGGAAATCAACCTGGTCTCCATTCCACGAGATTCCCTGGTGGACGTGCCTCAGTGCGAAACGTCGAAGGGCACGATTCCCGCACAGTATAACGTCATGTTCAATTCCATCTTCGCAGGTGCCTACAAAACCGGCGGAGATCTCTCCTCGGCGGCCAGCTGCACGCTGAACGCCGTGAACAGTCTCACCGGGTTGAATATTCAGAACTTCATCGTCGTGGACTTCGCCGGCCTGGTCAAGATGATTGATTCAGTCGGCGGCGTGGACCTGTGCATTCCGCAGAACGTCAACGACCCGTACACCGGACTCAATCTCGACAAGGGCATGCACCATCTTGACGGCGTTGCGGCGACGCAGTACGCCCGGATCCGTCACGGCATAGGAGACGGATCCGACACCTCGCGTACCACACGTCAGCAGTATCTCATCAAGCAGCTGCTGAGCGAGGCGCTCAGCAAGAATCTGTTCACTGATACCGCGCAGCTGTACCAGCTGGCGAAATCCGCGCTGAAATCGCTCAACATATCCCAAGGCATGGCTGATACCGCGGCTTTGGCGGGACTTGCCATGAGCCTGAAGAATTTCACCATGACCAACCTGCAGACCCAGACCGTCCCCGTGGTCCCAGCACCGTCCGACCCCAACCGTTCCGTCTGGACCGACGAAGCCGACAATCTCTGGGAGAAGATGCGAGCGGGCAAGCCGATTTTCGATACCGCCGATTCAAACTCGGGCGACTCCTCCGACACCAGTTCAGATAATTCAGCCAGCTCCGACGATTCCGGCACGACCGACAGCAACCAGTCGGACACCACTGCCGAGACTCCCGATCCCGTCACGGGACTGATCACCAAATCCGACGGCACGTTGGTCGATCCAAGCACTGGCGGCACCGTCGACCCGGATGACGGCTCCATTCATGACGCGACCACGGGCCAGTACATCGGCCTTGCGGATCGATACCTTAATGCGACCGTATGTGCCGTTCCGGCAAAGAACTGACGTAGACCACGCAATCACGTCCCCTTTCAACGTATGACGCAGGGACGAATCTTTTTGGAGGAACCATGAGTGAAGGCAAAGGAGCAAAAGAGCCTACGAGCGTGCCACCAAGTTTCATTCCGTCATCAGGACGCAAAAAAACCATGCCGTCCACGGATTCCTCCCGCTCGCAAAGCGCACCGAGCCAGCCAGCGAGTTTCGCACCGGCGAAACGTTCCGACCATGCATCATCCGTAAAACCGGCCAAACGCACGGCGCGTCCTTCTTCCTCGGTTCCGCAAAGCTTCCAGCCTGCGGCACGGGCAACGAGCGAGACAAGAAGAAACCCTTCATCATCTCCGGTGTCCTTCGCTCCAGAACATACCCGCACGGCCAATCCAACGCAGCAGTTCCGGGGGTCATCCTCCGTCTCCACGGCGCTCCGATCTGTTCCATCCTCTCCAGCGACGGCTTCCGTGCCAAAAAGAAGACCTCGCGTCGGACATATCGTCCTTTCCATTTTCCTTGTACTGATTCTCGCACTGGGAATAGGGGTATTCTCCGCTTGGAACTGGGTCGATGACCAGCTCAACAAACAGACCTGGCTGACATCCAAAGCGGACACCGCCGGCGAAAGCTGGCTTATTCTTGGCTCCGACGAACGTGAGGGCACCATCGGAGACGCCGGTGACGTCGAAGGTTTCAGAACCGACACCATTCTTGTACTCACCAAGCCGAAGACAGGATCGTCCTCGCTGATTTCCATTCCTCGCGATTCCCTGGTGGAAATCGATGGGAGCTATATGAAGATCAACGCCGTGGCGCAGCTGTACAGCCGCAAACAGTTGGTCAACGAGGTGGAGGACATCACCGGCCAGAAAATCAACCATGTGGCAATGGTCCGCTTCGGCGGACTCGTCAAAGTGGTCGATGCCTTGGGAGGCGTGGACCTATGCTACGACCAGAATGTGAATGACCCTTATTCGGGTATGAACTGGACCGCCGGATGCCACACCGTGGACGGCAACACCGCTTTGGCGTTCTCCCGTATGCGATATGCCGATGTGCAAGGCGATTTCGGCCGTGCCGCACGTCAGCGCCAGGTGATCAACGCCATCGTCAAGAAGGGCGCTTCCAAACAGACGCTCACGAATTTCAACAAGACCAAAAAGGTCGCCGCAGCGGCGTTGAGCTCCGTAACCGTGGATGAGAAAGCATCGACTTCCTCTCTGCTTCGGATGGCGTTGGCTTTCAAAAGCGCCTCAGGCAAGGATGGCATTTCGGGAAGCGTGTATTGGACCGATCCGGACTATTACGTCGATGGGGTCGGATCGTGCGTTCTGCTGGATGACGCGAAGAACATCCAGCTTTTCTCCGAACTCTCACACGGCACGCATTCCGCAGGAACCGTGGGCACGCTGGCCGAACAGCAAAACTGACGACACGCCGGAGGATGTGGATAACCCACATTCTCCGACCACAACCCTCATATTGGCTTGCGGCATGCCGCCGCTCTTGCCCATGCTGGCCGTATGAACAAAAAGGCCCCTCACCGTATAAGCGAACAACATCTCACTGTATTGAGTTGGAGCGCGCCTTTGCTGGCGCAGCTCATCATGCTGATTGTCATGTGTATGCAACGTCATTGGCTCTATGCGGCGATGCTCGCTCCGAGTCTGCTCGGCAGCGCATTGATGCTCATCACCATGATCATGCGCGTCAGGCATGAAGAAACGAACAGCAACACCATTACTGGAAGCGATTCGCCGGTTCCAACGCATCATAACGGAAACGAAATCGACCATGCTCAGCTTTTCGCCGACATGCCGTCCATAAGTTTTGAGCATCTGCATGGCCTGGACAACGACCCGCTCATATGGCGCACCATCGTGCGTAATTGGCTTGTCCGTTCCCCAACGAACGGCATCGGCATGTCAGAACATGGCATATTCCATATAGATCTGGCATCATCCGGACCACATGCCATGGTCGCGGGGACCACAGGCTCGGGGAAATCCGAACTGCTGATCAGTTGGTGCATGGCATTGGCGATTCGGCATAGTCCTCAAACCCTCCATTTCGTCTTTCTGGATTTCAAAGGAGGATCGACCTTCAACGCTTTGGAGCGTCTGCCGCATACCGTGGGCAACGTCTGCGATCTTGACCTCGCCCATGCCGTCCGTGCGCTGAACGCCATAGAACAAGAATTGGCACGCAGGGAGGCCTTGGTAAGTGCCGAACGCGTTTCCAGATTCGACCAGCTTTCCCATCCCCCTGCACGGCTCGTGGTGGTCATTGACGAATTCCATGCATTGCGCGACCGTCTACCCGACTATATGCAGCGACTCAATCGATTGGCGTCGCTCGGACGCTCTTTGGGTATGCATCTCATCGTATGCACGCAAAATCCCATGGGTCAGGTCCATGCCGATATGAAGGCCAACATATCGCTGAGCATCTGCCTACGCGTCACCGACCAAATGCAATCGAATGAACTGATCGGCACCAAGGATGCAGCTTTGATTCCACCGGCCTTCCCCGGTGCCGCTTACTGTCATGACGGTCAACGCACTGTTCCTTTCCGCTGCAGCGCGGTCCATGACATTGATTCCTTGGTGCATGCCATCAACACCGCATCGGCATTCAGCGGCACCACCAATCCCTCCCCTTTGTTCTCCGCGCCGCTCGCACCACATGCAGGCAAAGACGATTTGACGGCGCCACAGCGAGAGGCATGGCACCATGTGCCTTTTGCTTTGAGCGACGACGGTGTACTCATCTCCACCGCATTCCTTGACGTAGGACACGGCAACATCGCCGTGATTGGCGCATGCGGAAGCGGCAAAACCAATCTGCTGCTCTGCTGCGCCAGCCGTCTCTATGAATCCGGTCGCTGCACCATCCGGTTCACACGCAAGACGAACAGCGAATGGACCACCGACGACGGCAGAATATCGCCGCAGCACGAACGCACCATATGGTTCGTGGATGACGCCGACGAATTGCTCTCCCCTTTCGCAGCCATGCCCGAAGCCGATAAGCTCAAGACCGCACTCGCCGATCCGTCCGTCACGGTAATCGCAGCTGTGGAAAAGCCGCAAAGCACCCTACTTGAACGTTGCCTCACACGTGTTGCGTTTCCTTGCGGAGAGAGAGCCACCGATGTGATGATGGGGATTCCCAGCGCGGTTCTCGACGGTTTCGGCGTCGATGACTATGCCATTGCCGGGCGTGGGGTCTTCATCCAACAAGCACGGGCATGTCCCGTGCAATGCGCGGAATTCCAAGGATTCTAAAAAAACCTGGCTTCTTTTGCGAAAAAGTCTTGAAAAATCATCCGATTCGTGGTTATCTAAATAACGGATAGAACGCCACTTATGGCAAGAGGAAGGCGATTACATGAGCAGTGCTTTCGATTGGCGAGCCAAGGCCGCGTGCCGGGATAAGGATCCGGAACTGTTTTTCCCGGTCGGCAACACCGGTGCCGCCTATCAGCAAATCGAAGAAGCCAAGGCCGTTTGCCGTACCTGCAAGGTGATTGACGCGTGTCTGAAATGCGCGCTCGACACCAATCAGGACTACGGCGTTTGGGGCGGTCTGAGCGAAGACGAGCGGCGCGCGCTCAAGCGGCGCGCGATGCGTGCACGTCGCTCGCAGGCCATGCAGATGCAGGTCTGATTCTTTTCAGGGCATATGGAAGGGCCGGTCGGATTCGATGGAATCCGACCGGCCCTTCCATATGCCATTCCAGTTCTAGAGGTCAGTTATCTTGCGCGGCACGCAGTTTCATGTCGAGCACCACACGGGTACCACCACCGCGACGTGGCTCCCAATGCACCGTTCCGCCAAAATCATTGGTGACGAACGTGTTGATGATCTGTGTTCCAAGCCCTGATCCGGAAGAGCGAGCCATGCCATCATGCTCCTCATCCGCCAAGCCGGTGCCATCATCCTCCACCACCACGTTGAGGTTATTGCCACCGCGGCCCACGGAAATCGTGATATGTCCTTCCTTACGTCCTTCGAAACCGTGTTCCACCGAATTGGTGATCAGTTCGGTAAGCACCAACGATAGCGGCGTGGCATCCTGTGCCGGCATCATGCCGAATTTGCCTACGAAATCGACATCGATGTGCTGGTCGCGCATCGTAGCCAAATCGACGGCCATCTTAAGCAGGTTGGAAATGACCTTGTCATAGTCGACGATCTCATCGGCGGTCTGGCTCAATCCCTCATGCACCATGGCGATGGTCTGCACGCGGCGCTGTGCTTCCTTGAGCTCCTTTTTGACCTCTTCGGACTTGGTCTTGCGCGCCTGCAAGCGCAGCAACGCGGATACCGCCTGAAGATTGTTCTTCACACGATGGTGAATCTCGGAAATGGTGGCGTCCTTGGTCTGCAATTCCTTCTCGCGGCGGCGCAATTCGCTGACGTCACGGCACAGCACGATACCACCCACGCGACCATTGGCGTCCATCAACGGCAGAGAGCGCATGGACACCGCGGCTTTGTTGGCGTCCAATTCGGAATCCACCGCGGCTTTGCCGCTCAGTACCAATGGCAGCGTTTCCAGCACCGGATCGTTCTCATGCAGCAGTTTGGTGCCGATCTCGCTCAGATACTCCCCCTGCATGGTGCTGACCGATCCCAAACGACGGAAACAGCTGATGGCGTTCGGAGACGCGTATCGGACGATGCCGTCGACGGTGAGCACGATGAAGCCATCCGCCACACGTGCGTTATGGCGCTGGTTCATAACCGGGTTACGGTACGGGAACTGGCCGCGCGGAATCATCTCATACAGCTGTTTGCCGGCGCTGATGCTTTCGGACTCATAACGGCCGTTCGATTCGCGTGTGGCCATGTTGGTCTCGCGGACCACCAAGCCAAGCGTCTTGCCATTATGACGCACCGGGGCGTACACGTTGCAGACCTTGGCCTTGCCGACCGTACGCAGTTTCGAGGAGCGGAACACCGATTCGGAGTCCATGGCCGCGTCAAGCTCGGCGCACAGGGATTCCGGGACGACGTTGCCGACCACATCCTCGGCTCTCAGACTCATCACCGTGGACGGACGGCATTGCTCGGCAATGATGTACTTGCCCTCGCCGTTCTGCAGGATTAGCAGCAAGTCGGCGAAACTCAAATCGGCAATCACCTGCCAATCGGCCACCAACTGGTGCAACCATTCACGATCGTCGTCACCGAAATCCGGACGGGTCATCAGGATATGTGAGAAATCAGCCATGCAACCATAATACGCATCAATGGCGAGGTTGCATACCATATGCCCACGTATAATGCGGAAACGCCGATTGACATATCCGACGGTTACGCTAACGTAGGTTACGGTTCCGTAACTTATAGTGGAGGCATCCGATGGCGAAACCTACAAACGCAGAAATCGAGGCGAAACGCGCGGTCATCGCCGAAGCACGCGAGCAGGCCCTGCAGGCGAAAGCTGAGACCATTCGCGTGAAGGCGCACAATAAGGCCGAGAACATTCGACGCAAGGCGGATGCAAAAGCCAAACGTGCCATCGCCAAAGGCGAAGCCCATGCCGCAAAAATCGAAGGCATCGTCCCCGCCGAAATCGAACGCAAAATCAGACTCGACGTGCATGGCAGGCCAAAGCCGCTCCTGCGTGGCTGGATCCACGCCATCGCCACTCCCCTGGCTCTTGCCGCGGGCATCGTGCTGATCTGCCTCGCTCATGGCACCGGGCTCAAATGGGCGTGCGCCGTGTTCATGACCTGCTCGCTGGTACTGTTCGGCAATTCCGCCTGTTATCATCTGGGAGATTGGTCACCACGGGTTACCGATGTGCTCCGTCGCATCGACCATATGAACATCTTTTTGCTGATCGCCGGCACTTATACTCCCGTTTCCTTCGCGCTCACGCCATTCTGGCGTGATTCCATCATCGCGGGCATGTGGATCTGCACCACGGTGGCGCTCATCATCCATGTCATCTGGATCAGCGCGCCTCGCTGGCTTTATGTTCTTGTCTATATTATTTTCGGCGTGTCCGGCGTCGCGTTCATGGGATTGTTCTGGATGTCCCCCTATGCCGGACCTACCGTGGTGATACTGCTGTGTGCCGGCGGCGCCTGCTATATCGCCGGAGCCATCGTGTATGCGCTGCGCAAGCCCGACCCCTGGCCGAAGGTGTTCGGCTTCCATGAGATCTTCCATACCGGAACCGTGGCGGGATACGCCTGCCACATGGTGGCCATCTACATGGTGATCGTGCAATTGTGGCCCTAAGGCGTAATCAACCCCACATGGACAAAACAAAATAAGCCCGTCCCCTCATCGTACGAATGCGATGGAGGAACGGGCTGTTGTTTTCGTCACACGTATGTCAGGCGAGCGGCTTGGCTTCCTTGATGGTCACGGAAATCTCACGGCCGTTCGGAGCGGTATAGGTCACCGTATCTCCGGCATGAGCGCCATTGATGGCGGCGCCAATCGGCGATTCAGGACTGATGATGCTGTAATCCGTGGCGATGGACAGGTCTCGCGTGCCAAGCACGTACACCATTTCACGTCCGTTGACTTCAAGGGTCACTAGGGATCCGTCACCGACCTCACCGGCCTTGGGCGCAGTCAGAATCTTCGCATTGCGCAGTTTGACGGTCAGTTCGTCGATGCGTCCCTGATTCACGCGCTGCGCCTCACGGGCAGCCTGATAGCCGCCGTTCTCGCTCAAATCGCCTTCGGCACGCGCCGCGGAGACCTTGGACAGAATCTCGTCACGGTACTCGCCCTCACGCCAGGCGAGTTCTTCTTTCATCTTGTCGTACGCCTCCTGCGTCAGCAGGATCGTCTTTTCTTCGGCCATGTTATCCTCCTTGACCTTGGAAGAATGATACCCGTCAATCAGCGGGTGGAGATGATGTCGATCACGAACACCAGCGTGTCCTCGCCGCCGATGCCGGCCTGCGGAACACCACGGGAGCCATAACCGTACTCCGGCGGAATGGACACCACCAGGCGGGAACCGACGTTGTGTCCCGGAACGGTCTGATCCCAGCCCTTGATGACCTGTCCCACACCGATGCCGAACGTGGCCGGCTGGTGACGGTCGAAGCTGGAGTCGAACGGGGTGTCCTTGCCCCAGACCACACCATGGTAGTTGACGGTGACGGTGTCTCCACGGCGGACCATCGGGCCATTGCCTTCAAAGAGCTCCACGACCTTCAGGCCGGCGGGAGCGATCTCAGTCGGGAATTCGATGGTCGGGCGATCGCCGAATTCGGCATTGACAACAGGCATTTCAGATGCCATGGTGAACCTCCTTGAAAAAACACAGTGTCACCAAGATTAGCACCATCCATCGCTAGCATTCAACAACATTGACCGCAAGACCGCCTTTCGACGTCTCCTTGTACTTGGCCATCATGTCCTCGCCGGTGTCCTTCATGGTTTTGATGGCTTGGTCAAGACTCACGATATGCGTGCCGTCGCCCAGCATGGCCATACGGACCGCGTTGATGGCGGTATTGGCCGCCATGGCGTTGCGTTCGATGCAGGGAATCTGCACCAGACCACCGACCGGATCGCAGGTCAGTCCCAGATTGTGCTCGATACCGATTTCCGCGGCATTCTCCACTTGGTGAGGCGTGCCGCCCATCACGGCGCACAGCCCCGCCGCGGCCATGGAACAGGCTGTGCCGACCTCGCCTTGACATCCGACTTCGGCACCGGAAATGGACGCGTTGCGTTTGAACAAGTATCCAATCGCCCCTGCGGTCAGCAGGAACGTCACCACACCATCCTCATCCGCATGATCCACGAAATGCCAATAATAGTGGAGCACCGCCGGAATGACGCCAGCCGCACCGTTGGTAGGCGCGGTGACGATGCGTCCGCCTGCCGCGTTCTCCTCGGAAACCGCCAATGCGAACAGGTCGACCCATGCGGCGTCCGATGATTCGAGTACGGCGTCGGAGCGCCTGCCGTCCCGTTTGAGCACGTCGCTGTTGGATGCGAGCCTTGCATACATTTTTGGCGCCCTGCGGGGCACGTCAAGGCCGCCAGGCAGAACGGTTTGGTTGGTATTGCAACCGTGCTGCACGCAGCGGCGCATCACATGCCATACAGTGTCCAAATCGCTGCGCACCTGCACGGCGGACCGCATGGCCGTCTCATTGGCCCACACCACATCGGCCACACTCATGTGACGTTCATCGCACAGCGAGATCAGTTCGTCGCATGTGGTGAACGGATAGGGCATGTCCATATCGATATCGGTTGAGGAATCGTCGGTCTGATCGGCGAAGGCCGTTCCCGCAGGGGGTTTCTCATGGATGCCGATCATCAGGTCGTCGGCGTCGCCTTGTCTGACGAATCCACCGCCAATGGAATACCAGACCTGTTCATCGATGAGATTGTTCTGCCGGTCGAAGGCTTGGAATCGCATGCCGTTGGGATGGGCCGCCATGCGGTGCCATACATCCATCACCACATCGCGTCCGTAATCGAAATCGATGCGATGCGTGCCGTTGAGCATCAGCTCGCCGCCTGCCTCGCATTCCATACGGATATTGCTCATGTGATCGGTATCGACGGTTTTCGGTACGTTGCCTTCCAAGCCCGCCACCGTGGCGCGATCGGTACCGTGCCCAAGACCGGTCAGGGCGAGCGAACCATACAGTACCGTTCGCACGCGGCCGACCCGGTTCAGTATGCCGTCACGTTCAAGGGAGGCAGCGAATCTGCTGGCCGCGACCATCGGCCCTACGGTGTGCGACGAGCTGGGGCCGACGCCGATGGTGAACATCTCCAGAATGCTGAACATGTATATTGCGCTCTCTTTTCCGCGTCTTCGCCGTCACGCCGCGTAAAGCACGCTGAACATGCGAATCATGATGAGTAGGCCGATGATGGCAATGACGATTTCCGCGATAAGCAGAATTATCGCAACGGTTTTGCGATTGCCGAGTTTGACGTCGAGCAGTTTTGCGAAAAGGAAAGCGACGAAGCCCAAGGCTGCTCCGTTCAGCGCGATCGCGCCGACCTGGCCGTTGGTAAGAACGCTTTCCCCGACTTTGGCGAGTATCGAATTGATGGTGGCGGTGAACACCAGCAGGCTCCATACGCCGTATCCAATCAATCCTACCGCCGCATAGCCGAACGGGCGGAATCGTTCCTTGAGTTTGAAAGTGAACGATTCGGCGCACCACAACAATGCGAAGCCCACAACGAAGGTGAACGCCACGGCAAGGAATGCGGCTTCCAATGCCCACGGAACGAGTGCCAACGAATGGTCCATCAAGGTAAAGTACAGCGGAGAACATGCGATTTCGCCGATAGCGAGCACGCCGGCAACGATAATCACCTGCGCAAGCATCAGGGGGATTTCAGTGGCGGGCTGTTCGATTACAGGCTTGATGTCTTTCGAAGTCATGCGTCATCCGTTTCAGTCGGTGTCATACGGTTTGTAATGTCCGACAGTGTACCTACGGAATGTTTCGGGAACGATATGCCACATTTTGCCTACACATTGCCCACATTTTTCCATAACCCACCGTGGAAAAGGGTTGAATCGCAGTGAATCGCGATGATGCCAAAACCGTTGGAGAATAAAGGAAAACCGCCATCTCTGGCGGTTTCCAAAAGTGCCTCCAGCGGGACTCGAACCCACAATCATAAACCACTACAAGGCCACCGATTCCAACGAATCAACAGCACTCGAAACCGACTGTGCCCACATTTTGCCCACATCCTGCGAAAACAGCAGACCGCCCATACGCTCCGACAGGTCGTCCAGATCATCGTCGAACAGGTCGGCGTACACGTCCAACGTCATCGCGGCCGACTTGTGGCCGAGCTGCCGCTGCACGGTCTTGACGTTCGCGCCAGACTGCACCATGAGGCTCGCTGCGGTATGCCGCAGGTCATGGATCGTCATATGCCCGCGCTCGATGCCGGCCCTGCGCAGCGCGACCGCGAACCATCCATCGCTTCGCGTCGGATTCCAGCCGTTTCCCATCGGCTCGTCCAAAGGCTCGCCGGGAGCGGTGAAAAGGAAATCGGACGGCCTGCGCCCCTCGCATTGCCTGGCGAGCAGTGGACGCAACACCAGTGGGAACATCACCGAACGTCCATCATGGGTTTTCGGATCCGTCTCCACCATCTCGCTGGACAGTCTGGTGATGCTACGCCAGATGTGGAGCCTGCATCGTTGCAGGTCAACGTCCTCCACACGCAGTGCGACGAGTTCGCCCCAGCGCATGCCGCACAGGCCCAAGGTCAGCACGATCGGCTCACGCCAACCGCACTGCATCGCCACACGAGACAATTCGTCGGCCGACAGATAGACATGCTTCCGCACCTGCTTTCGCGGCAGCTCGATGCCGTCGCATGGATTGTCGTGGATGCACCGATCGGCCTTTGCCCTCTCCATGAGACTGCGGAGCAGATTCTCGGCGCGAATCGTCACGGACGCGCTGCGCCGTCCGGCCAGATCGGTGACCCACCGCTGCACTTCGTCGCGTGTGATTGACTGCATCTCCCTCATGCCCCACTGCGGCTCCACATGCACGCGCCAAGCGTCTTCCAGCGACTTGATGTAGCTTGGCTTCGCTTTGGTCTTCTTGGCGGCCAGCCACGGCTCCCAGAAGTCCTCCACGAGCCTGCGCCCGGCCTGTGGGTCGATGTAGGCTCCGACGCTTTTCGCGGTGGTCACATTGGCCGCTCCCCACGCATCGGCGTCCATCTTGCGTTTGAAGCCACGCCTTCCGGTGGATGAGCCGTCGGGCTTGCGGTAGCGCACCTCGTATCTTTTTCCGGCTTTGGTGGCGTATTGGCGGATCGTGTAGGCCATGCTCTCCCCTTCGTTTGCGTGGCATCAAGTCTATCAATCCACTGATTTTTCCTGTGTTTTCTTGTGTTTTGACTTGCATTACTTTATTTACTGTGCTAATATAGTTTATATCAAGGAAAGGAGGTGAACATGACACCATCGGAGATAATCACCAGCATCTCGCTTCTCGTCGCAAGCCTCGCGGCCCTCGTCAAAGCAGTGACCGGACTCATCAAGGAGATGAGACGGAAACCGAAGAAGAGGAAGTGAGCAAGGGTTCCGGCCAGACCTAGGGGCCGGAACCCCATATCTCCGATTATGCCATGGGACATCATGAGAACGGAATCGATAGTCAGCGCGGTGTTCGCGCTCGGAACCGCCGCCAGCGCATGGTTCGGCTGGCCGTTCGCGCTCACCGCCGGATGCGCCATCGTCAGCGCCGTCTTCGCGCTCAGCGCCGGAAGGAAGGACTGACATGACCATCAAATACCTGAGCGTCACCGACGTGTCCAAGCGCCTCGGCATCAGCACAGCCGCCGTCAGCGCCTACAAGCTCCCCCAGCCGGACGCCCTAATAGGCCGCACGCGCGGCTGGCTGCCAGAGACCATCGACCAATGGAACGCGCAACGCCCCGGACGCGGAGTCGGCGGTGGCAGGCCGCGCAAGCATCCGGCGGAGTGACGTCCGCCCCGGCGCTCATCCGCGAGCGCCGGGGCGGTTTTGTTGTTGGAGGTTGGATGTTGTCAGTCTTGGATCGATGGGTGGCACTGTGCCGTGTTCAGGTATTTGATCGAGACTACATGGTGGATCTGGGTTCCTGGCATTTTTTCCTTGGCCGCGTTCCCCTTGCGTAGGGATTGCGGATAGTAGGGGCCGTCCTCTCCGCTTCTTCCGAGGCCGATGCACCAGACTGTGTTTCCCATGTAGAGGCGTATCCGGCTGTTGCCTGATTCAACCACCATGGATGCGTCGTTCAGTGCGAATGCGCTGGCTATCACGTCGGTCTTCCTCGCGAGCCATCGCGCGTCTCCGGTGGGCGCGACCCTTTTCACCGAGATCCCATGGCCGGACAGGAGGTCGGTGTACAGGCGTCGGGCGGGAAGTCTGCGGGTGCGGTTGTCGTCGGCGTAGTATTCCAGGCCGCATAGGTGGGCGAAGTTCGAGGCCTTCCATTGGATGTCCAGCGTCATCCCGTCGTCGCATGCGATTCTCGTGATCGTTCCGACGAGATTGGCGTATAGTCGGGCTGCCTTTCGGGCCTCGCCAAGCATCCGCCGCTTCGCCTCGGTCACGTTCACGCCCGGAATCCTCCCAGAAAATTAAAAGAGGGGCACCGACCAAGCGCCCCTCCGAAGCCGTGTGGCTGATCTTTTTACAGTCTTCTGCATGACTAGCGTCCCGTTTGCGCGGGAAGGGTCACGGCTCCGGTTGGTCTCAACCGTCTGGCCCAGCCGTTGGGCGAGACATCCAGCTCTCGCTGATGGCGCATCGACTCGCCATCGGATGCCTGCGGCAGCCAGCCACACGCTTCGAACCCGAAACCCTGCCCACCAGCAAAGCAGGTCCGGGTCTCAAGTTCGATTGCAACGATACCCCATGACGGCGGACATTCGTCTCGCCGTGAGCGTGATCCAGACGGTATTCGCACAAAACCACCGGGCCGCCGCGACGGCGGCGGACGACCACGCAAACACTCCGAATAACAAGAAAAGCCCCTCCCCCAGCAATGCTGAGAGAGGGGCAAATTTAAAAACAGGGTGTAAAAAATTCCACGGACACTACAGTGCCGCAAATTTTTCCACATCCGAGTTTGAGTCTCACGCCAAAAAAATTAATCACGGCGCAGCGGATTGTAGGCTACTCCGAGACCGCTGGCGATGAAGCCGGCCACGGTCGAAATGTAGCCGCCGATCGCGGCGTCGCCGAAGGTCATGAAACCCAAGCCGACGCATGAAGCGATAAGACCGGCAACGTAGACCACGGTGCGCACGCCCTTGGAAAAGACGGGCGTGTAAGCCGTCGGCTGCTGGTTATCCTGACCATCCTCGCACTCGTTGGTCAGATTATTGACCGTGGTCTCCAAAGTCGTTGGCGCTGCATGTTGAGCCATATTAAACCTCCTTAGAATCGTCCTTGGTTGAGCGCCGACTGCAGGGCGCGTGCGGTGGCGGGGCCGAAGCTCGCGTCCTGAGCCAGACCGTAATGCGCTTGGATGGCGCGAATGGTGGCCGGGCCAAGCAGACCATCAGTGCCACAGCCCAGGCGACGCTGCACGGCGCGGATCAAGTCACTGCCGCCAGCACCGTAGCGAACCACGCTCGAATCGATGGCCGGACGCCAGTAGGTGCGCTCGTCCGGTACCTGCTGGCCGCTGATGATGCCATCCACCGTAGTGCCCATCACCTGCTGCCAACGGCGGACGGTCGCGGGGCCGACATTGCCGTCCACTGCGATGGCACCGGAATTGGCGGCTGGAGCGGAAGACTGGGCGCCCTGGTATCTCAGATAGCAGTTCCATGGATAGTTGTAGTAATTGCGGATGTTGGTTTCGCGGCCCGTCTGGTCGCCAGCCGCACCGTAGGCTGTGCCACGCTCCGAGATGCTTGCCTGTGCGAGCCTGCCGCCGCCCAGATAGACGGCCACGTGGTGCACGTCGTTAAGCAGGATGTCGCCCGGCTGCGGATTACCATTCGCGGGGAGTCGCGTCCAACCGCGCTTGGTCAGCTCACCGGAGAGGTTGCCGGTGTAGGTGGCCGAACCGGTGTCGAAGCCCGCCTCACGCAGGCAGTGGATTACCAGGCTGGAGCAGTCGCAATTACCCCCCGAGGGGTTGAAGTTCCAACGGTCCGCCTGCGAATAGCCCATGTTGGCCACGGCGCACCAGTAGCGCATACGATTGATGAGAGCGCTGACGCTTGCCATGTCAGTCCTCCAATCCTTCGACAGCCTTGGCCGCGTCCTCCTCGGACACGACCTGAATGATTTCGGGCGGCATGCCGTCGCCCTGCGGTGTCATTTCCGGCGTCATGGTCACTTCGTCCATGACGGCCTCCTTCCCACCCCCAATAGGGGGCAATAAAAAGGCCACCTCCGAAGAGATGGCCTTGCGGTTGTGAAAATCGATATCAACGCTTTTTGTGGGCGTTGTGGTTGAAAACCAGAATGAGCGTGAGGAGAATCAGGTAGGCTCCGCCCGCGATGAGCAGTCGTGTCATTGCCGGTCCTCCAAGTATTTTTCGGCTGCTGAGATGATCCAGCATTGCGCGTCGAGTTTTTCGAGCTTAGCCAGCTCGTATCGGACGGCCTCGGAATGGTCGTGTGACTGGTCGCCGTAGATCAGGCTGATGATCGTGTTTTTGATGGTGTCACGGCACAACTCGTCCATGCGCTCGTCGAATTTTTCGGTACGTTCTCCGAGCATTCGTGTTTTGGCGAAATGCTGGGAGAGCGGCGAATTGTATGGCAGTCTTTCGGGATTGACGTGGCTGTACAGGCCGGTCGCCAATCCTTCCAAAGCGCCCGGCCAGACTTTCAGGCCGAGCGTGATGAGCGCGCACGCGCCGCCCACACCGCCAAACCCTGCTAGAAACGTTTGAATCACATCACATCTCCTTAAAATTGGTTAGTCTTTTGGCATAGTGCCGCCATCGAAATAAACAAGCCAGTATTTTGATGTCAGCTGACTGTATTCCGCTTGTGAGGTGACAATAACGTGGCTGACTTTCCAGACGGCATCACCGGTGGTGATGACCGTGATTTGAGGGAAAATATTTTGTCTCGGATAAGCTGTCAGACGTCCCGTCTTATCAAGCACGTGATCACTGTCCCATCCGAATCTGATCGTGCCAGTGCCGGACACAAGCTCGACTCTGGCGCTCACGACGTGCTCGGCCGGCGCATCATTAGTGACATTCCAGCCTGGGAAATCGTTACGGCCAGCACCATTGACGGTGCAAACGGCAAGCGGGCTGGACGCATAATTCGTGATGACACTCATGCCACCACCCCCAGTGCGAGGGTCAGGCTCGGGGCATCGTATCCCCGTCGAAATATTCGATGCTGTCGAGCAGGGTCTTGTTCGCCTGGTAATCGGCAAACGTGCAGAGGAGCATATCTGTCACTGTAACGGTCGGACTGCCTGACTTGACGGAATAATTCACTGATAGCGGACTGGAATTGTCGACGTACGTCATGTAGCTGACACGTTGGCGTGCGCTGAATTCGCCCTGTGTTCCGATAAACGAGACAGTGCCGCCTGTGACGTTCACATCGAAACTGACCCAATATGTCATCCCTCTCACGCTCGGAACGGTCGTGAGATGCACCCAATTGTTGGCTCTCAAGGTGATGGTCGAGGTTGGTCTCGTGCATAGGTTCGTTATCATCATCGGACATCACCCGCCCGACGGACGCTCCTATGCGCGCGGCATCGTGTCCCCGGTGAAGAAGCCCGGAAGCCCCCCCCCCACGGCTTTATCGTAAGTGTCGGCCAATTCCAAAATCGGATTGGCGATATTCGCGGCACTGCCGTTCGGATAGAATTCGACACGAATCCGGCCACTGTCGGTGGAGTTGAATCGCAGGAGCAAATTGTTCGCATTCTGGGAGACGGTGGCAGAAGCGATAATCTTGTTGTCGCTTGACTCGAGACTGTACACCGTGAGCGGATTCGGATTTTTGTCGTGTTCCGTCCAGAGGAAGCAGGCGAATACGAGTGCCGCGTTTTTCGGCACGGTGAGGTTGAAGCCATAACCGCCATTGTTGCCATAGATGTTCAGCTGCTTGGTGTTGGCGTTATATGATGCCTTCGCTTCACCGGAAATGTTTATATCGGCGAATGGGCCGGTGAAATTCGGATTGGTGAAATAGTTAATCCTCTGCATTATCCGTCTCCTTGGTCGCGTCGAGCACGTCGGCGGGAATCAATTTCATGGCCGCGTTGAGCTGACTGGTCAGGATTGCGATTTGCTTGTTGAGTGTGCCGATTTGCGCGGAAAGCGTGTCGATGACGTCGTTCGCGTCGGCTGGAATCTGAGTCAAAATGTCTCCTTAAATACGAAACCCCCGCAATCCGATTGGATTGCAGGGGTTGAAAAAATTGGAATGCTGGATTAGTCGGCGGCGGTCATCGTGTCGATACGAGTCACGGCCTTAAGCTCGTCGAGTGTCAAAGTGCGTCCGAGATTCGTCTTCACATCCGTCAAAGTCACGCTGGTGCCGGAATCATCGAAGGTCGCAAGCACGCCACGGCTGTAGTCGCGCCACGATTCGGTAGTGCCGTCAGTGCTGGAAAACTCCAATCCCAAACGGCACAATTCCGCGCGCACCGACTCCTTCGGCGGACGCAAATCAAGCACACCGGACGGCTCAGAGGGCGTCACGGCAGTAGTGGTATCAGCGGTAGTGGTTTCAGTGGTCTCATCGGCCATAATCAATCTCCTTAATTCTGTTGGTTTTGTCTTGGCATGAGCGATTCGTAGAAGCGTTCCTCGCATTCGTCCAACATGTTTTGGCTGGACTCGTCATCAAGGAAGGCGTCCAATCCGTCGATATCCCGCGTGCAGGCCACATCGATGCCGCTGGACGCTTCCACACCGGAACCGTCAGCAGTCAATGCGGCGCACATCCGCGCGTCGGTCTCATTCGACATGACCGGAAGATTCATGCCCTCACGCGTCCTGTTGCGTGCGGCGGTCAGCGGGTCATTCAACACTTCCCCATCGTCGGACATCATGCTCACGCCGGTCGCGGAATCCGTCAAAGCGGATTCCAACGCTTCGAACGCTCCAGTCCACACGCCCCTGCCGGTGGCATGGTCGTATCGGCTTGTATCCTCCTTGCCCTGCATGATCGCCGCTACCGCCTCACGGGTCGAAGCCAATCCGAGCAGCGCCTTCCACGATGCGATCACCTCAGGCCGGAAGACGAAACTGTCCGACCCGTTCACCGGCGGATCGCAGCGGATGATGCACAAGCCGTTCTCATCCTGTTCGAAAGTCGATGACAAGATTTCCTCCAATCACTTGACCAAATAAGCCAGGAATTCCGCGTAAACATCCACCGGGCAAGGCTGGTCGGCGTTATACAGCTTCAATGTGAAGCCGCTCTGGCCGCCCGTGTTCATCGGGTGCGCGATGATGCCCGCCCATTGTGAATCCGCGTTCGCGACGACGTAATAGTGGCCGTATTTCGTCGGGCTGAACGTGCAATCGACTTGCATGGAAGCGCCGGTCGCAATCTTCGAGCCGGGATTCGGATACCACGCCTTCCACGCAGCCTGGGCATGGAACGTAAAACGGTTCGTGATGCCGCCAAGATAGCCGCCGAGATACACGTATCCGGTGCCGATGTTCGCGCCGACTCCGACCTCGCCGTTCGCGTCTTGCGCTTCGAGCCAGCACTCCGAACCGTTCGCGCTATCGCCGGACAGAGTGAGGAAAGCGCTGCTTTTCTTGCTCTCGTCCGGCTCGTCGTAATCCGTGTTCGCCACGGCATGCACTCTGGATGTGACGCCGCCGCTGCCGGTACCGCCTTTCTTGCGCGGCTTCGATCTGAGAGACATGAACGCGGCGGGGTCGTTCTTGCTCACGTGTCCGCTCCACAAGTCCAGTTCGCCCATCGAGCCGACCTGATTCGACTGGATGACAGAAGCGATGGCCGGATGCGAAAAGTAGGCGGTGGACCCGTTGTAAGCGGGGAATTCGATGCCATCACCGGTGAAAGTCTCAGATCCGCCGATGATGTAGGTCTGATAATCCGGGCTGATGCGCACCCTGTGCCCGCTCGTGCGGGTTTGGAACGTGCCGGTCAGCACATTGCTCTTCCCCTCGCCGTCCAGGTAGACGGTGCGGTTGTGGTTGCTGTCCCACATTTGCAATGCGGTGCCGTTGAGCTTCATGCCGGTGTTCTTGGCCTCGGAGCTCTGGAAGACGGCGCCGGTGAACACATAGCCCTTGAACTGGCCTGCCGCCACCTTGTCAGACGTGATAGTGCCAGCCGCGATCTTGACAGCCGTCACGGAATTCGCCGCGAGCTTGTCGGCGGTGATCGCACCAGTCACAATCTTGGACGCATTGACCGAATTAGCGGCCAGATTGTCGGCGTTTACCGCGCCAGCAGCCAAAGCGGCAGTGGTCACGGCATTAGCCGCAATGTCGGACGCCTGAATCTTGTGGACGTTGAGCAGCGCCACGGTCATGTCTTCCGTGACCTTGAGCTTGCCAGTGGTCACCGAATTGGCGGCAATCTTGTCGGACGTGATGGCCAGTGCGACGATGTTCCGCGCCTGCACCGAGTCGGCGGCGAGTTTCGCGGCGGTCACCGCATCAGCCACCAGCTTTTCAGTCGTGACCGAATTGGCAGCCAGCTTGTCCACCGTGATGGCATTAGCCTTGACCTTCTCAGCGGTCACTGAGTCGGCGGCGAGATGCTTCGCCGCCACCGTCCCAGCCGCGAGAATATTGTTCGCCACGAGGTCGAATGGCTCGAATCTTGTACCGTCCCATGTCAGGACTTCCACCACACGGTCGGACAATGGCACAAGGACGCTCGGAGAAGCGTTTGGCGCGCCCGTCCAGTAGGTGTAGAAGTCGGCCAGCATTGATGGGCTTGCGTTCTTCTTCCCTTTCCAGCGCGTCCAATACTTCTGGGTCCTCCACCACATGTCCCCCGGCTTCAAGCCATCATGATTCGGCTCGTCGGGGCCACGGTAAATCAGATTCTTACCATCAGCAGTGGTCTGTGCCTTCTTGGCGGCCGCATTGGCTTGATTGGCCTGAGACGCTGCGTTAGCTGCGGCAGTCGCAGCCTTGTCGGCGGTATCCTGAGCGGTCTTCGCAGCCGTATTGGCCTTGACGGCGGCGTTCGCGGCGTCGGTAGCGGCCTTATCCGTCACGGCCACCCACAAATTGCCATTCCACCTTTTCGGCGTGTTCGCGCCATTCGTGGTGTCAATCCACAAGGTCGAAGCCTTGCGCATCGAAGCATCCGGCGCCGTGCCCTGGATGAGCACGTCGGCCTTGCCGTTAGCCACGCCAGCTGCGGCAGCGGCAGCGGTATTGGCCTTCTGCGCGGCATTGGCCGCATCGGTGGCGGACTGAGCCGCACTATCGGCGGTGGCCTTGGCCTGAGTCGCCACGCTCGACGCATTGGCAGCGGTGGTCTTGGCGTTGGCCGCGTCCGTCTTGGCCGAAGCCGCGTCGGACTTGGCGGACTTGGCGGACTCATTGGCGGTGTTAGCCAGCGTCTCCGCATTGCCTGCGGTCTTCTTCGCGCTCTCGGCAGCGGTCTGAGCGGCATTGGCCGCGTCCTTTGCCTGACCGGCAGTCGCGGTAGCACTCTTCGCAGCAGTCTGAGCCGCATTGGCGGTATCCTGAGCCGTCTTGGCCGCGCCATTCGCCGTGTCGGCGGTGCCTTGAGCCGTCTTCGCGGCGGCAGCGGCATTCTCAGCAGCCTTCTTCGCATCGGTGGTCTTCGCGGCGTTATCCGCGATGTCGGACTTCGCCTGAGCGATTTCGTTCGCGTTCTTCTCCACGTCGGCATAGCCCAAGTGGTTCCACGCGGAGCCATCCCAGACAAGCGTCTCAATCACGCGATCCGACAGCGGCACGAGCGCGGAAGGAGAATTATTGGCTTCGCCCTGCCAGTAGGTGTAGAAGTCGGCCAAGAGGCTCGGGCTGTTGTTTTTCTCGCCTTTCCACCTCGTCCAATATTTCTGCGTCTTGAGCCACAGGTCGCCGACGATCAGATTGTCCTTCGGCTCGTCAGGCCCACGGAAAGTGTGATTCTTTGAGTGGGCTTCGGCATACGCTTGAGCCGCCGACTCCTTCGCCTTGCTGATCTCGCCATTCGCGGTGGTCAGGTCGCTCTTGGTCTGCGCGATATCCTTCCGGGCCTGCGTCAGGTCGGTCTTGGCTTGAGCGAGCGTCTGATTCGCCGCGTCGAGATTAGACTTGTTGGCTTGGATGTCCTTCTGCGCCTGCGTCAGCTTCGCCGCATTGTCCTTCAACGCCGTCTGATTGTCAGCCAAATCCTTTTGAATCTGCTTGACCTCATCAGGCGAGACGGCGGAAGCCACGGTCACAGTGGCAATCGCAGACCAGTCAGACTTATTGCCCGCATGATCCACGGAGCGCAAGGCATAAGAGCGCTGTGAGCCAGCCGTCAGGCCGGTGACGACGTAAGCGCCCTGCCCCGACTGATTGGCGCTGATGACCTGCATTCCAGCGGCATTGACGCCCTCGCACACCTCGATATGGTCGAAATCCGATTCCATCGACGCGCCAGTGGATGTCTTGCCGTCCCAGTGGACGGTCACCACGCCTAGCTTGGATGAGACTGTCGGCTTGGAGGGCACTGAGCACGGCGTCGTATCGGATTCGACGGTGGCCACGACGATGCTCGACCATTCGCCAAGCTTGTCCGAATACGTCGGCACAGCCCTGACGCGCACCTCAATTTGTGTGCCACAGTCAAGACCGCCGAAGCCGAGCTGCGTCTTATCCGTCGTGCCCGCCGAATGCCACGGCGCACCATCCACATGCTTGCGCCACTCGATGGCGTAATTGCTGATTTCGATGGCCGTGTTATTCGTGGCTTCGGTCACAGCAGACCACATGGCGGTGGCCAAGCCGTGTGCGAAACCGTCCGAGCCAATGTAGGCGTCGGTCTGCACGACCAGACCCTGCGGCGCCTTCGGCACGCGATGATCATGGTCAGTGGAGACAGTGGTTCCGCTCTCACTGCCGGCCAATGCCGCGCCACCGGTGATGCCCTTGATTTTCTTCGCCTGACGCACCGAAGCGTCATACTTAATATCATTCAGAGCGATTGAGCAGGATAGGCCCTCGTTCTGGCGCATGCTCAGGTCGATTTCCTGCACGCGCACCTTCTCGCCGTGAGCCACGGTAGGGGCGGTAATCCAGTCACCGGCGTGATAGTCAATGAGCGGCAGATTATCCACATTCGCGGTCACCAGATCGCGCGTGTACTGGCCACGCACTCGCGCCGCGTCATCCAAAGTGCTCTGCATGAATGCCTGGGCGGTGTCCTTATCTGACACGCCGCCCTGGCTGCTGTAGCTTTCCCACTTGCCCCACGGAGTCGGCGCGGCCGGATTATCCATGCGGAAGAGCAGGTTATTGTCTCCCTCGACGAGGATGGTGGACGCGAGGTCAGCGATGGACTCCTCGAAGGGTGCTTCGCTGATGTCACGCGCAAGCTGCAGCACAATACTCTTGCTCAGGTCGCGGCTCAAGGCGGTGCTGTCGGCATTCCACAGCTTGAGCGTCCTGCCGGACGTGCGCCAGTCGCAGCCGCCACCATTGACGAGAGCACTCAGGATGGTCTGCAGATCCGTGCCAAGAGAATAATAGAGCGTGTACTTTTTCGCCCATGCCGCGCCGCCTGCGTCCTTGGCGGTGCCGAAGCCCAAGGTCAGACCAGTGGCCACGCCACCACGCGCCCGGTTTTCGTCAAGCAGGGTCTTGAGAATCGTGCCCGGATTGGAGCTGTAGAAGGGGCGCTTGCCCTTGTTGTCCCCGTCAGTGATGAGGTGCGACGAATCGTTGTTTTCGGCCTTGGACAGGAGCCAGCTTATAGACTGACCGGAATAAGTGATGGTCTTGGTGCGGTCATCCGTCTTGCCGGAGCGGCCCGTGATGACGAATCGCGCATTGTCCGGCTCACGATAGCCGCTGCCGTCCGACACCTCCACTGCCACTTCGAGGCCGTCCGTCAGCTCTCGGTCGAAAGCCTGAGCGTCACCGGACAGCAGCGAGTATTCGAGGGAAAGCGCGCCGTCATCATTGTGGAGCATCGAGGCGCTGAAGCTCACCGGCTCCGCCAGCACACCAAGTCGGTCACCGAAAGGCCGATAGGCCACCAGACGAGCATGCAAAGACTTGCCCATGATTAACTACTCCCAGGATTGCAAAAACCGGCAGGTCACCTTGTCGGCGCTGCCGGTCTGTTTGATTGCGAGGCGATAATCGCCAGAATCGATCGCGGGCCACACTTGCAGTGGCTCCGTGGTCCAGTCGATGCCATTCGACGCATCCGTACCACCGGACCATGCGTCGGCGTTGGCCGCCGTCCACGCCTTGCGATTGGTTGCATCGACGAAAAGGTAAGGTCGTGAGGCGTCGCGTTTGCCGCCCCACATTAGATTCGTGCCACTTATCGGGTCACTGATCGTGACGGCGGTTGCGGCACCGAAGCGCAATACCAGCGTGCCGATTGGCGCATTGGAAAGCCAGCCCTCCGGCACGGTGTCGAAAAGCTCGGACGGACTGGCGTTAGGCAATCCCTGCCAGCGCGTCCAATAGCCCTTGCTACTCGGCTCGGAAACCCCGCCCGGCAGCAGCCTGCCGCCCGACGCAGCCAAAGTCTTTTCCTGCCACTGCACGCCACGCCAAAACACGTCCGGCAGTTGAAAAACGGCGGTCATGACGCGCAGGTCACTGAACGGCCTCTCATCATCGTCCGGCTCGCAGGACGTGCACACCACTCTCGTGACCATGCTGCGCGAATAGCCGTCATCCGTTGTCTCCGTTTTGCCGAGCGTGAGCTTCGACGCATACAGGCACATGGCGCGGAAGCGTGCGATCAGCGAATCGGCATCCGCACCCCACGCCGCCACCTTGACTGTCAGCTCCGGAGCATCCAACACCGGAATGGACGAGCCGACGATGAAGCCGTGCCGTCCTGGCACCTGCACGGTGTCAACGATCGGCGACAGCGCCGTGTAGTGCGTCGTGCCGACAAGCACGCGCATCCGCTCGGAATCGAGCGGCTGGCCGTTGAGAGAATAGCTGACCTTCATGCGCGAAACCTCCCAATCACCATTGCGGCATGGCCGCCGTCTGCAGCTTCTGCTGCGTGGAAATGCTCGTCGGCGCGATCGCCGGATAATTGAACGTCTGCGTGATGTTCGTCACGCTCCCCCCATTGCCGTAGGAGGCAGCGTTAACTCCACGCGAGCCGTTGGCGACGCCGACGGAATACGAGGCGTCCTGCGAAGGCAGAATGCCAGTCAATCGTCCGGCCGCCTTCCTCACCTTCGACGCGCTCTCGTCAATGCCGACCGCCATGCCCTCGCCGATCATCTCACCGACCTGATCGCGGAACACGCGTGACGGAGAATGGATGCCAAGCCTGCGTTTCACCCAATCCAACGCGTTCGTGGCCGCGTTGACAGCGGCAGACACGAGCCTGCCTGCCGCGCCTGCGATGCCGGTCGCGATACCCGTGATGATATTCAGGCCGACGCTACCCCAGTTAACCGATGTGAAACCGCGCATAATCTGGCCGACCATGCCGGGAATGGCACCGATAAGCCGCGGAGCCGACGAAATGAAACCGTTGGCCAGTGCGAAGAGCAGCTGCACGCCAGCCTGCAGGATCTGCGGGAGACGATTGATGATGCCACCGACCAGTTGTCCGATAAGGATCGGAGCCTTGCCTACCAAGTCCGGCATGGCGTTGATGAGGCCCTGCGCCAGTCCGAGGATAAGCTTCAAACCGCTGTCGATGATCTGCGGCAGGTTGTTGAGGATGCCTTGCACGAGGTTAAGGACGGCGTTGATTCCGATGGGAATGAGCTGCGGCAACTGGGCCGACAATCCATCCAACAGCGTCGTCAGCACCGTCACCGCCGTGGAAGCGATCTGCGGCAAAGCCTGCACGATGCCCTGCAACAGGTTCGTGACCATCGACAGTCCGGATTGCAGGAACGACGGCAGGGTCGACGTGACCCACGATTGGAATTGGGCGAGCAGCTGGGGCAGGCTCGTCGTAATCCATGTCGTCGCGCTGGTCAGCAGCATCGTGCCAAGCTGCCCCAACGCTCCGAGCACCGGCGGCAGTATCTGCATGACCAGTGCCGGCAGGGTGCTGCCCAATGAGGAGAACAGTTGCGGCAGTGCGGCGGTGATGCCGGTGATGATCTGCGCGATGCGCGGACCAACGTTCTTAATGACAGTGCCGACCGAGTCGACCAACTGCTTGGTCAATCCGTTGATGTCGGCATTGTCCTTGCCGAGCTCCGCCAGCCAGTTCTGCCATGCGGCCTTCATCATGCCGACGGAGCCCTCGATGGTTGTCGCGGCCTCCTTGGCGGTAGTGCCGCTGATGCCCATCTGCTCCTGCATGATGTGGATGGCCTGCACCACGTCGGAAAACTTGTCGATGGACAGGTCGCCCATCTCCCCGTTCGCCTGCTTGACCTTGTTCGCGTCCTGGATCAGACGCTCCATCTCGGATTTCGTGCCGCCGTAGCCGAGCTTCAGATTGTCGAGCATGGCGTAGTTGCCGCGCGCCAGAGACTGGTAGGTCTGTTGGATGGACTCGATGTCGGTGCCCATCTTGTTGGCGTTGTCCGACATGTCGACCATGGCGGTGTTGCCGAGTTCAGCGGCCTTCGCAGTGTCGCCGCCGAGCGAGCTGATCAGCGAGGCGGAAAAGCTCGTGACCTGCGTCATGTACTCGTTGGCGCTCACTCCGGCTGTCCGGTACGCTTCCGCAGCGTATTTCTGCACGGTGCCCGAAGCGTCCTTGAACAGCGTGTCCACGCCGCCGACGGCCTGCTCGTATGTCGCGTATGCGTCGAGAGCGCTCTTGCCGACGCCAGCCAAAGCCGCGACGGCGGTGCCGACGCCAGCCAGTCCGACCGTGGCGACGCCCTTCAACGCGCCGACGGCCTTGCCCGACATGGAACTGATCGCATTCCATGCGGTGTCTGCGCCGCTTTTGAGCTTGGAGCCTATCGCCGACGCGACACTGCCGGCGGCTCCCGGAATCTGCGAAAGCACGCCGCCGACCGCGCCGCCGACGTTGCCGAGATAACCGCCGATGGCATTGCTGACGTTTTTAAAAGGCGCTGGTATCCTTGCCGCGATGGCCGAGCTCATCGACGAGAACTTCGCAGACAATGGCGCGGTAAGCCGTGACGCGGTGGATTGCATCGCAGCACCGGCAGCGCTCATGCCGTCGCGGGCTTTCGTGGCGATGCCGGAGAACGCCGACGTTGCCACGTTTTTGACTCGTCCGAACGCGCCGGAGACCGGCTGGATTATCGCCGAACCAAGATTCTTGAACGCCGATCCAAGCGAACCACTGCTGGAAGCGAGATTGTCCTGAGCATCCTTGAGCGCCTTCTGCGCATCCTTCAACCGGTTCTCGGCCTGCGTCGCCCGGTCTGTCATGGTGGACAGCTTCAGCCGCGCCTGTTCGAGCCTGATGGTCGCGGCCTCGGCCTGCGTGCTGCCCTCACCATGCTTGGCAACGGCATTGGCGACGCTCTCCTCGGCGGCACGCACCTGATTCGCCGCCGCCTTCTGCTGGAGCATGGCCTGACGGTATGCTGCCGTGGACTTCGCCACGTCACGCTCATAGGATTTCAGCACATCCGCACTGAAATCGTTCGCCGACTGCTTGAAACCGGTTTTGAACGCGCGTCCAAACAGTCCGCCGCTTTTGCCGCCGTTCATGCTCGAATCGAAAGCCTTCGACGCGGCCTTGCCGCTCGCGCCGACCTCCTTGTTGACCACGCTGCGGAAACCCTTCATCGAGGGGAACACGCTGATGTGCGCGGAACCAAGTTCGCTGCCGAACGCCATGCGGCACCTCCACTATTCAGTTATTCAGTCTTCGTAAAGAGTCCGGAAAACCGGGCTCATGCCCTTGGTCTGTTCGCGCAGCCGCTCACGCTCGGCCTTCTCCCTATCCGCCCGCAATCGTTTCGCAAGCGAATCGAAAGGCTTCGGATACTCGTCGCTGCCAAGCGCGTAGACGACCGGTATCTCACCCCACCGGACCGGATAATCCAAGCCGTTGAGCTCCGCGCCCGTGTAGGATGACGGATCGCCGATAATCTGCTCGAGGAGCGCTATCGCGTCGCCATAGCGGAGCCTGCCGCCAAGATCGGCCTGCAGACTCCACCCATGCGCCGTGAAATCGGCTCGGATCACGCTCCCGTGTTCGGCGAGCTGGCGGGAAAACCATTGGATTTTCCCAGTGAGGTGCCCTGCGCGCGCACCACCGCGTCGCCATAGTCGGACAGGAGGTTGAACACGACCTGCACCGGTTCGCCGTTCAGCTGCTCCGCCTGCTTGTCGCCAGCGAAGGCGCTCAGCATGCGCTTGAGCTGTTCGACGCTCTCCGTATCATCGGACGTGTTCGACAATCGGGTGAAATCGTCGATGCTCATCGACAATGGAAGCTTGTACGTGCGTCCGCCGGGCACGAGCGCCCAATACACATCGCCCTTGATGATGTGGCGCACCTTGTAGTTCTGCGCGATGGAGGCGAACGCCTCCTCATCGTTTTTTTCCGTCCACTGGTCGAAATCCTCGACGGTCGGCTTGAAGTCGGTGGAAGTTGAAGTCATTGTCTTGTCCTATCTGCTTTTCGCCTGCCTGCCGTGAAAAAAGAAGATTCCCGGACCGCGCAGACAGGCGAGATAGGCGGTCCGGGAAGATTTTCGTCCGCCGGTCAGGCGGCGCGTGCGGTGACGGTGACAGTCAGATCAGGTGAGGTCACGCCGTCATAGGTGGCGTTGATCCTCGCGCTTCCGGCCTTGACGGCGGTGAGCGTGCCGCCATCGACGGTCGCCACGCCGGCATCCTTGGACTTGAACGTGGCCTGTCCGGTCACGTCCACGGTGGTCTTGTCCACATGTATGGCGACGGCCTTGAGCGCGAGCTTCGCGCCTTGGACGACCGACGGCCTCGTATTGCCGTCAGCCGAGGTCACGGCCACCGCCGTCACGCTTTTGGGTCGTACCAGCTTTCGATCCAGCGCGTGTTCGGATGCTCCGCATCCACATACAGCGGATCCTTCATCCATTCGACGGTCAATGCTCGCCCTGTGACCGAGCCACGCTCCTGCTGGTCCGGCTCGTTGCCGGTGACCTGCATGACGCCGGCACGACGGTGGACACGCCCAGTGTCGAAAGTCTCCTCCTCATACACCATCCACTTCGCATCCTGGATGATGTCGGCCACGTGGTAGACGCCCTGGGCGTCCGGCTCGCCGATGGTGATCTTGCGGGTCAGCGCGTTGTTTTCGGCCGGACTGAAAGTCTGCGTGAGGCTGGTCGCCAGCGGCAGCTTCTTGTACCCGTCCTGCAAAAACTCGAGCGGATCGTCGCCGTCGCGCGAATCCTGGTTGCCGCCGTCGGACTTGACGAGTCCGATGCATGCGGTCGACCGATTGTAGGCGGCCGGAAGTTCCGGCGTCGCATTGCTGGATGCGATCATCTCCGGCGTGATTTTGTTTTCGGTGGAGTACGGGACAATCATGATGGCGGCGGTGACGAGCGCCTCCACCTGTCCCAGATCCATGCCCTGACTGTCTTTGGCCATGGCTTTTCCTTTCTTATGATTGTCTGATTCCGGCCGTCGAATATTCGACGGTCATGTAGTAGCGGCACCATGCCGCGTCCTCTCCGACCGGGTACGGGCCGTTGCATCCGTCGGGCACGACGGCGCAGATGCGGCTGCCTTCGGCGAATCCGATGAGGATGCCGGGCTCTCCGGTCAGCACGCCGTACACGCGGGCCGCCAGATCACGGCATGGTTTCGTATCGTTGCGCGTCCATCCGAGCACGTTGACGCCTATCGACCTGTCGAACGTCACGCGGTTGGCGGATTGCGTGCCGCCGTCATCACGCACGACCACGAGCGGATAGGAACCGTCGTAACCGTCAGGGATACGGTTTCCGACCTGCAGGCCGGGGATGTCCGTGATGTTGGAGCGCAGCCATCCGGTGAGGAACAGTTCGAGGTCTGGTGGAATGACGCTTGCCATCAGACCCTCGCCTTCCTCAACGCTTTGGCCAGATTGCCGGTCTGTGCCTCCACGAGCAGGGTCTTCGGGTCGTGGCCGACGACCATGACGGTCGTTCGGTGCTCCCTTTTAACCTCCTCGATTCCAAGGCCGTCGCGGTATGCGCCGGTATCGACTGGAGCGGACGCCTTCGCGTAGGCGAATGCCCTGTTCGCGGCCAGCGTGGTGAGCGACTTGACTCCGGCGCTATTGAGAATCTCGTCGAAGAATTTCTGGTTGAAGTTGACCGATATCCTGCTTTTCGCCATTTGTTCAGCCCTTTCTTTCCGTCAGACGGCATTCCAAGGTCGGACGCCAGCCGGTGAATGCGTTCGCGTCCTTCGAGGGGAATCCGTCGACTTCCCACAAGCGTCCGTCGTCGGGGTCTGCGCGGATCCGGTCGCCGATTTTCACGTCGGCTGTCGGATCAGGGATGGTGAGGTACGCCGTAGATGCTGTCTGCGTGTCAAGCGTGTCCGGCGTGCGGGTGCTGGAACTGGACGAGAGCGCGCCCATGATGACGAGCTCGTCCGGAGGCACGCTCCAGTCCGGCTCGTTCTGCGCCGGATTGTACGGGTTGGCCTTGCGTTTGGCACGCAGTCGCACGAAACTCGTGGCCCCAGCCATGGCGAAAACGCCGCCACCGGCATTCATGTCGTCAAGCAGGCTCATGGCAATCCTCCAAGCCGGTAGGGTTTGAGCTTGTCCTTCTCCTCCTGCATGAGCGACACCACGTCGAAACTCGCGCTGGAACCGTTGGTGGACTGCGAGGTGACGAGCCCGACCGGACTCATGCCGGCACGCTTCGCGGCACTGATAAGCACCTGCTGCACGTCCGGCGCGTCATCATAGCCGGCATGGATCGCGTAGCGGATGGCCGCAACACCGACCGGAAAGCCACCGGAAAGCGACTCCACGAGACCGGTTTCCGGGTCATAGGCGTAGGCCAGTGGATTGCCCTGACGGTCGGTCAGGGATTCGATGCTCGTCACATGACGTGCGGGCAGTCGGATCACCGTGCCGCCACGCGAGTTGATGACGCCGGACAATGCCGCGTTCGGCATGACATGCCAACCGCATTCGCGGCGGATGGCCGCCTGCGCGGCCTTAAGCCGGAAGGCGACGTCATCCTCGAAAGCCGAAGGGTCGGCAATCATGTCAGGAATCACATTCACATCAATCATGCCGACCTCCACGCTTACTCTGCAGCCATCAGGCCAGCCGCAATCAGAGAATTGACCAGGGCGTCGAATTCGCTCTTGGTTGGTGTGGCGCCGGCGGCCAAAGCCACATGCGTTGCAGGCTTCACTGCAGCGCTGCCAATATCGGTCGGCTTGCCGTTGGCCCCGACGAAGACCACATCGGCCACGTGGGCATTCGGGTCAAGTTTCGCCGCCGAGGCTGGAATCACTCGAAACTGTCGAGCCATATCACGTCTCCTTACTTAAGGGTCAGCTTGACGAAAGCCTTCGGCTTGCGCACGGCCAAAGCCACACGCTCCTTGGCGCGAATGGTCACCAGATCGGAGATGAAGTCGGTGTCATTGGAATTGGTGGCCTCGACCGTCACGCCGCCCTTGCGATAGAAGGTGGCAGCGCCCTTAAAGGAGCCGACGATGGCTGTGCCGGCGTCGACAGCGGGAGTCACCACGGTGTCCAGACCCCAGAGGCGCGGAGTGATGGTCAGCGCGCCGCCATTCACGCCGTAGAACGGTCCACCGCCGATGAAATTGCCATCATTGTCCTTCTTCAATCGAATGGCCTCATAGTCTGTCGGATTGATGACAAGGGCATCCGGCATCATGCCGGTCGTGGTGGAGATCATCGACTGCGCGTGCAGTACGGCAACGTCATTGCCGGCGTCGGTAGCGGTGTATGACTGGATTCCTTCACGATTCAGCAGGCCCTTGATGTTCTTGCCGGTGCCGTCGCCGTTGAGCAGCTGCTTCTCCTCGGCGATGCTCAGATCGTAGAGCAGACGTCCATCGATGTCGGACTTTAGGAATTCGAGGTCGGTGACCATGTCGTTGGATTCCTTGATGAATCCAGCGATTGTGGATAATGCGTCGGTGTGCTCTGTCGCGTCGGCGTAATGGATCTGACTGAATTTCTCGCCTTCGCCGACGGTTTCGAAATCGCCTTCCTTTTCGCCTTCCACGTAGTAGATGATGGCCTGTCCGCTTATCGCGCCGACACCGAATAGGTTGGTGATGGTCGGACGGCGGTAAGCCTGGACGAAATTCGGGTCCACGTATGTCAACAGGGAGCCGTACACGCCGGACGGTCCGCCGGTAACCTGCGTGTCAGTGTTGGCCTTGCGGCGCGGAACCCATTCCGGTGCTGCGATTGACGCTCCCGAAACTCCCTTTATCTTCGCCAGCTGTTCGCCGATGTTCTTCACGACGAAATCGCCAAGAGATTCGCCGGATGCGGCTCCGCTCTTCTGTGTGTCCGCCAGATTGTCGGTCAATCCCGCGAAACGCTTATGCACCGCATCCACCGTTTCGATGGAATCCTGCAATTCGTGCGCTTCGGCGTTCAGACCCTTCAGCTTCTCGATGTCGGAAGCGGTGAGATTATCCTCGCCCTTGGCCAGCACCGCTTCGATGGCGGCCTTGGTCTTGGCGAGACGATCATTGAAACTCATTTGGTCTCCTTGTTGTCCTTGCCGCCAGTGACCAGTTCACGGGCGGATTTGATTACATTCAGACGCTCGGCCTTCTCAGCCTCCGCGTCCCTACCCTTATTAGGGGCAAGCTTCTTATCCTGTTGCTCGCCGGTCTTGGAATCATCCGGCTTATCTTCGTCGGAAGTGCTGGAATTGTCGGAATCAATGCCTTCCAACACCTCGTTCAGCGACGCCAATGCAGCACGAAGCTTCTCCTCGTTGGCGGAGCTGATGGCACGACCTGACTTCACCGCCAGAATCTCGGCCTGCTGGTTCGCGGCCACCGGCACCACGCTGATCTCGAAAAGCTTGATCTGCTGGAATTCGGAATGGCCGCCCCACGAGCCGTCGCCTTTTTCCGTGATCCACGCGGTCTTCGTCGGCACGAAGCCGATGCTCATCTGATGGACCCTGCCATCCTTGAGCAGGTCGTAAGCCTGCTGGGCGGTCGGATTATCCTCGATGTCGAGCTGGGCCGAGATGAGCAGGCCCTTCTCGTCCTCGACGGCGCTCAAGGTGCGTCCGATGATGTCGGTCGGCTTGCCGTCCTGATGGTTCCAATGGATCGGGATGCCGGCTCCGCCGGCGTAGTCCTTCTCCAAGGTCTCCGCGAAAGCGCCTTTGGCGATCACGTCACCCTGCAGGTCCTTGTTGCCGAAAGTGCTGGCGTAGCCGCTGAAAACACCTTCGCCAGCCGAATCATCCAAGGATTTCACGTTGAATCTGAGCTGTTTGAGATTCACTGTCCTTCTCCGTTCACTGGATTGTTCTGTTGCGCGTTCTGCGTCCTGCCGCCATCCTGCGGGCTGGGCTGTCCGCCGGTTGCCACATTCAATGGCGTCACCAATTCGTCGCCACCATCGAGCTTCGGATAGTTGAGGATGCGCCGCGCCTCGTTCGTGGTCATGAAGCTGCGCCCCGTGGCCGTGCTGAGCGCCTGATACTGCTCGGAGAACGTGCCGCGAAGCTTCGCATCCACATTCGCTTCGATGTAGGCGTCCGGCTGGCCGAGCGCGTCAGGCAGCAGCAGATTGAGCGACTGTTCGAACGCCACGATGTACGGCATCAATTCCACATTCCACATCTGCTCCTTGAAGGAAGCGATGTTGGAATTCGTGCCACTGCGAAAGCCAAGATTCTCCGGCGCGATATGGAAAGCGTTGGCCACGTCTATGCGAATCCTGTCCCTCGCATCAATGTCCTGCATGTCGATCGGCTTGAACGCGTCCACTGTCTTGATTTCCATGCCGTCGTTGAGCAGCGGCCAGCCACCGGCGAGATTGCCTCCAGCCTTGTAATTGCGCATGCCCTGCACGAATTCGTCCTGCGCCTCCTGCGACGGCCACGGCATCTCCTTCGGACGCGAGATGTACGCCGGAATCTGACCGCCGTTCTTGGCAATCGCACGACGATATTCGGCCATCTCACGCGCCTCCGCCAAAAGCGGTGCGAGAGTGCCGGACACCGGAGAACCGCCGATGCCGGACGTGCTGTACCCCACATCAAGCAGAATCTGCGGGTCTGGCAGCTTGAAATACTGGCTTCCTTCCGGCTGTCCGGTGCTGATCTGCACGCCGGTGATCTCATCAAGAGTATTGCCGGAAAGCGTGAAATTCTGCACCGGAATACGCCGCAGCCACAGTCTGCCGGACTGCTTGTCGGCATCGAGCAGGCACAGCCACCGATCATTGAGCAGGCCATCGCAGAGCAGCGAGTAGAAGAATCGGTAACGTGTCATGCCAGGAAGCACACTCGGCTTGGCCATCAATTGCGCCAACGGGCTTGTGGTATCCTCCACGCGGTCACCGTCAGGCTGGCGAGTGTAAACCTTGAACGGCATGCTGGCGATATTCCGCGCGATATGGTCAATGACGGTACGCACCGCAGCCTCACGATCATAAACGCCAGCGCCGAACCAATCGATCGGCAGCTGCGCGACCTGCGAAATGTTCACTGGCGATTCGGAGAACTTCTGGGCCACAGATACCGGGCTTTTCTTGAGCCATCTGGAAAAGAACCCCATGAAACCTCCTCACTGGGTCATACGACTGCGAAATGGGTCACGCTCGGCGCATATTTCGGTTTTTCGTTTTCGACTTGCATGGTCTCCAACGCGTAAAGCGCCTGCGATTCGGCCACTAGGCCGCTGATCTGCAGTGCTGATTTCGTCCTGTCCCACACCTCGACTTCGCCGAGCCGCCGGGATACTGCCACGCTCACCTGCTGTTCGATGGCGGGCTGCGGGAGATGCCGTAGCTTGCCCTCACGCACACGATCATGGAAACGACCACAGCACGCGCCCAACCGGAAGCCTTCGATGAGATGCACCGTCCACCCTTTTTCGATCAAAGGGTCGATGAAATCCACGGCAGGACAGCCCTTGCCCTGCACGGCGATCTCCGTGATATGCGGCCAACGCTCCTGCAGCAGGTCGAGATAATGCGGCACCCACAGCATGCCGTCACGACGAGCTATCAACTCCACATGCGGCAAACCGTCCGCACGCATTCCGGCAGCGGCCACATACGTGGTCTTACGGTCCGCGCTCGTGTCCACGGACAGCACGACGCGATTACAGTCAGGAATCGTGGAACACGAGTCGATGCCGCTGGCCCACATTTTCGGGTTGATAAAAGGAATGATGTCAGCCGTGACCCACTGGCACAGGACTTCCGTACGGAACGCGGCCTCGGTCATGCCGTCAATATCGGAACGAACCGACATGACAGTCATCGGACCGTAGCCGAGCGACGGATTCGCCTGACGAATAGCGTCGGCATCATCCACCGGACACTTGTCAGGCGCAGACCATTCGAAATATCCGAAAGAGCCGTCCTGCTCGCCGGACATGAACACGTCGGCCGGATTGCCCCCGTCGGCGCTCAGACGAGTCCACTCGTCAACAAGCTTGCGGCCCTTGTCCACCTGCTTGCGCAACGCCACAGACCTATAGTCGCCAGCGTTCGAAATGCCCCATAATTGGCTCGACCATACGGCCTTCGTGGTCTGGCTGACGGCATTCCAGCCATCGTCAGTATGCTGTTCACGCAGCTCATCGAACACGACGCGGGCGGCGCTCTTCGCTCGAATGTTCTTGTCGGCACGGACGATATAGCGGGCCTTCGAGCGGGTGATGATCGCCTCCTCGCCGTTCGTGTTCACAAATTTCTGCGTCATCGCGGCGAGATCCGGAATCACCAGATCTTCTTCCTCATCGGTAGAAGGCTGAGGATTGCACCACTCCTTGACCTGATTGTAAGGACCTTTCGCGTTGTCCAATGTCTGCGCGGCACCGACCACCAGAAATTTCACCGGCGGCACTCGGTCGGGATGTTTGTTGGAGTCCACGAACAGCCACCATGCGGCCAGCACGCCCATCAGCGTGGTCTTGCCATTCTGGCGGGCCACAAGCACAATGACCTTGCGGAAACGATAGCTGCCATCCTCAAGCAGTTCTAGCGCATGGACGAGCAGCCACTGCTGCCACGGATAGAGATGCACGTGCAGCATGATTTCCGCGAACGCGATCACCGCGAAACCATTGCTAGTGGTCTTATCCAGCGGCCTAAGCGGCGGAGTGAAGATTCTAGGAAGCGTCACACCATGCTTCTCATCATCAATGGCACCGAAAACCGTAAGATTCTCAGCCGCCATCACAACCTCCTCAGCCGAACCGCTTCATGAAATCATCCATCGCGATGACCTTGTCGCTCTTTGACTCCTCGGCCTTCGGCTCGGGCTTCGCTTTCGCGGGGCGCCCCACCTTGGCGGGCTCCACCAGCGTCAAACCAAGCGACTGGCAGTATTTCAAAAACGTCGGAACCGACACATTGTCCAATTTCCCGTTCTCGTCAATGAAACCAGTCTCGCAAATCGAATCAATCCGTTTGGCAAGGACACGCGCAGTGGCCACGACAGCCGCATTCTCGGCACGCAACGACTTCGCATTACGCAAAGACCTCTCCAACGCGTCCGCCACGGACTCATGCGGAAAACGACGCTCGGAAACACCCTTCTTGACTGTCATAGAGCCTCCTTCGCGCGCGACCCATCAACAAAAAAACATTATCGGGGAGAGGAAGAGCAACCACGCGGGACGTCTTGCGCTCTGTCGTTGGTTTTACGATTTCACCGCCCCTACCCCTCGTGTTGGGCTCATGCTGTTGTTATCCATTGTCTTGAGAGTGTTCCGATTGGCGCTGGCGGATCTTGGTTGCCTCTCAAGCGGTTGCAGCTGGTGTGGCTCGGCTTGAAGCCTGCTGGGTCGAATTGGAGTTCGGGATGCTTGCTGACCGGGAACATGTGATCGAGATTGAATGAGTCATCTGTGGTGTTCTTGACTGCGTTGTAGTCGATTGGCATGCCGCACAACCAGCAGACTGCATGCTGTGCCTTGCATTGTGTGAAGAATGTGGCCTTGTCTTTTTCGAATTGGCGGCTGGTCTTGCGCGTTCTTCCTGGCATGTGGTCACCGCCTTGTGGTGCTTCGGGCTGGAGTCGAACCAGCGCATGGTGTGGGATGCACTATCTCTGATCACGGGCATTCGCAAAGAATCATGAAGCCATGGCCGGTTTGGTATCCGTCCTCTGGTATCTGTGCTATCCCTCGTGCTCTGCCACTGAGCTACCGAAGCTGATATTAATAATGGCCCAGCCCTTTCAGGCTGAACCATTTTACTACTGTACGACAGTATAGCATTTTAATTGTGACAGTCAAGCATGGCGGTTATTTCTCCGAGGTTGAACACGTACTCTCCTTTGTGTTTTGTCGGCGTGGCGTGGAGTTTGCCTCTGGTGAGCCATTGGCGGATCTGGTCGCTTGTGCAGTGGATGTCCATTTTGGAGAGGTATCTTGCGACTTCGACTGGTTTTCCGGTGTATTCGAGTTGCCAGAGTTTGTTGTCGCGGGTGGCTTTGATGGCTTGGACTCCGCCTTGCCATTTGCAGTGCGGGCATGTCCATTCGTCGGCCTGTGGCGTGCTGGTGGCTTGGTGGCCGCATTGTGGGCATGTGCCGATGATGACCATTGCCTCTTCTGGTGTCAAGGCCGTCTCGTTGCGTCGGCTGATGTGTTCCAGGGCTGCGTAATCGTCTGCTGCAGTGCTCATGTCGAGGATGGTGCGCCGGTTGCTGATTATGGCGAACCACGCTTTCCGCCAGTCGTATCCAGCGTATGCGGCGCGTATTTTGCCCGCCTGTTCCGCCAACCATGCTTCGCTGTCTGCGATGAGGTCTTGAGCGTGGGTGTCGATGGGTATTGGTGCGTTGCCTCGGCTTGGCGTGTGTGCTGGGGTGCCGATGCGGGCCTGTCGGAGCATGATGCTCCGCAGGGCGGGCAGTTGGACGTGTCCGAGCTGGCGGATCAGCTGCCAGTAGTTTTCTCGGCAGCTGGCGCAGAGCAGATTCGCGGCCACCGGCTTCATTGGCTTCCGGCAGTGCTGGCAGTTGGTCAAAGTCGGGGCTCCTTGTCGTGCTGCTGGATTATGGCTTCGATTTCGGCTTTTGGCACTTGCGGCACGAGTGGCGCGATCTCGTCGAGGCTGTATCCGGCCTGATGCCACTTGATGATCATGTTTTCGAGTATTTTCTTCATTTGCTTTTCCTTGGTTCGATGGTCTTAATGATTCGCTGCGAGGTATCGCAGGTTGCGAGCACCTCGTATGGCCTGTGGTGGGAGTCGGCGCGCTCCTGTGCCACATCCGATGCCTCTTGGAGCGTTTCGTACATTCGTAATGTATACCGTCTCATATCACCCTTCGGCCGGATGAGGTAGCCGGCCCAGATGCTTGTGTCCAACGTGTCCACGCCGTTCACCGGTACTCCTCCACCGTGTCGCAGCCGATGGTCGTGCCACGGTCGGTCAGACAGACCCATGTCACGTCGCCGGTCTTGACCGTCTTCATGCCGTAATCGGGATGCGTGCCCGCATACCAGGACGCGTAGATGCCTAATCCCGCCAGCAAGAGCATTGAGGCGACGAATACCACCAGTCCGCCAATCATAATTTTCTCAACCTTGTCCAATCCGCCCATCATTCACCGTCCTTTTCGATTTCATTGATCTTGTTCTTGATGGCCGTTAGAATGTCTTGTTTCGTACCGTTGTTCGCGAATGCCCACCAAATGCCTCTGAGTCCTGCCCAATCGGTGTCCGCTAAGGCGGCGAACAATGCATTGCACAGGCCAGACAAATTGGTGTCAGCATAGAGCGGTGTCCCGTGTATCACCGCATCGTTCGCATACCAGAGCGCCTTCCTCAGATCTTCGACGCCGTTCTTCGACTGCCAGCGGTAGCAGTATTTGACCACGTTTCCCCAGTCGAAACTGAGCAGGCGGGTCAGTTCGATGCATTCGAACGGGCCGTTCTCGTAATGCTTTGGGTGGTTGACATTGTCCATGTGCTGCTCCTTGACCGATGCCGAATCTGATGATTGCGACGCATAGGCGGCACCGGCCAATACGTTGTCGAACGCGATTTCAAACGGGTTGCGGTTCATTTGACGGTTTCCTTGTATGGGTTTTCGCTTGTATATTGCGGAAAATCGCATTCCTGGTCTTTCCATCCGGCTGCGTAGCCTTCCTGCCATGCTTTGCGGCGTTCGTGTTCCAACCATTCACGGCTGTACATGGTTACCTGTTCGTCGTGTTTCATGATTTCTCCTTGTTGAGTTTGTCGGCTAATTCGCAGGCCTTTTCATCTGCCTGTGCGGTTTCTTCGTCGCGTCCGAGCGCTTCGAGCACGTGGCGGCATTTCCACGTGTGTATGTGGCGTTTCGAGGGTGGGATGCCGCTCATGTTGGCTCTGCGTTGGCACCAGCCTTTCCACAGGCGCGTCCAGTCTCCGATGGCGCGCGTTTCGCCTTGGTGGCGGTCCGCGAATGCGAGCCATGCGGATTCGAGGTCGAGGTTCGGATATTCCACAGCTAGCGTCTTGTCCGTTTCGCAGCACTCCCGCGATTCACCGAAATCCTTCACGCCAGTTTCTTTGGAGAAAGAAGAAGAATATTCTTCTTTCTCTTTCTTTTGGGTTCTGGTGTTCTGGTGTTCTGGTGTTTGTCCCGATTCTGTTTCGATTCTGCCGGCAGTCTGCGCAATTTCTGCCGGCAGACTGCCAGCAGAATACCGGTCATGCTCACGCTTGCGCTTGGCCATCACCTGCTGACGGCTCCGATTATGTTCGAGATAATCGTGGATGACATAGCCGCCATCCACGGCCTCGATCAATCCGACCTGCTGCAAAGCGTCAAGCTCCTGCGTGGTGATGTCGAGCACGAATTCCGCCGTGTCCGAGTCCACGAAGCCGTCCGTGAGGTTGTCACCGCAGTAGGAAAGCATGACGACGAACGCACTGACGGCAGAGGGCATGGTGCGACGCAACCGGCGTACCTTCCGGTTGAGATAGAAGCCATTGGCCAATTGCACGTAACCGCGCCTTGCCATCAATCCTCCCCTCTTGTGATGCCGTTGAATTCCATCCAGATTGCCTCCTGCCGTGGCGTGGTGCAGGGCAGGTCGGTGTAGTTGGTGTTCGCCCAGCCGCTTCCCACGTGTGGTTTCGCCATCGCGTCCAGGGCTTCGGCGATCTCCAACAAGTCCGGTGGCGGGTCAAGCGTCACCATGACAAACCCATCATTACGGCTTGCTTCGCGTCCACCAGCCGATACCCGCAGTAAGGGCAGGTGACGTAATAGCTGCCCACCGTCTCGCCGCAGTGGGCGCACTCGACATATCGGATTGCCTTGCTCATTCGTTTACCGCCTTGCGTGCCACTTCGAGCAGGTCGCGCGCCCGGTCGATGAAGTCCTCCTGATAGCCGCAGATTTCCCCCGCGTAATCCCATGCGTCGTCCTCGTCTTTCGCCACACAGTCGCTATCGACGCCATCCCATTCGTAGCTGTCCCAGCAGAGCCGTTTCGCCAAAGTCAAATCATCATCCATGCCACGCTCGTAAGCGTTGGCCTCGTCAAGCATGATGCTCAATTAGTCCTCTTTCCGTTAGCTTTGACCATGGCCCACAGGATTTCGCTTGCCGGACGCCTCCTGTATGACAGGTCGTTGTAGGACTGCACATAGTCGAGAATCAGTTTCGAGCCGGTCGAATCCGGTGTCAGAATCGCGTTCACTCGCGGCGGCACCATCTTCTGCCATACGATCTCGTCACACAGTTCCTTCGTGCAGACCAGATAGTTCTGATCGCCGTAGAACGTCAGTCCGTTGCCGCTAGTGAAGTCAGCCATGCATGACTTGACCTCGTAGAACTCGAAGCAGCCTTTCTCGACGCTTGCGGGCACCGGCTCACCGTTGATGTTCCAGGGCTTGAAGCCCACGTAGTCCACGCGCCTTTCGTCGGGCGTGTTACGGTCGAAATTGACCTCGCTCGCCCAAAAAGCGGTCTGATTCCTCAACCTCTTCTCCACCAGCTTGGACAGCATGGCGGTGGTCTCAGCCCTGCTCATTTCTTCCTCCTGAAGTACTTGTATTCACCGTGATGGAACAGGAACAGGTGAAGTCTCCACACCTTGACTGCCAACAATCCCTTGAGCGTGATCGCATACCCGCCATGGACACGCTTCATGAGCTTCCTATCGGCCAATGATTCAAGTATTCGGGAAAGCTCTTGGTTCCCTCGTTGTTGCCAGATGTAGGTCATCCCCTCAGCGATATACAGGCAACACATGTCCTTGTCGTATTGACTAATCATCATTAGCCTCCCTCTCAAGGATGTAGACGTTCGTCGCTGTGACGGCGTTATCACGCAATTCCGTTGTCGGCATGGTATCCACCCGCAGAATCTGCCAACCCTCGTTCAGCAACTTTTCAAACACACCCATATTCATCAAGGTGCGCTCATCGCCGTAATCACTCCAAAAAAGTGGGCAAACCTTGTACCGTTTATTCATTTCGCGTCCTCCTTCATGAAGACAATCCAGTGTGTTCCCGTACGGTTCGGCTGCTTGTTGCCGAAGAGTGGCTTGTGCGCTGTGAGCTTGAGAATCTGCGATACGGGTATCTGTGTCTCATTCCATTTGAAAATCAACACTCCATGCTCTTTCAGGACGCGGAAGCACTCGCTGAACATGGTCTTGAGGTCAGCTTTCCACGTCTCTTGGTCGAGGCAACCGTATTTCTGCGCCATGTAGCTCGTTTCCCCCGCATTGCGCAGGTGGGGCGGGTCGAGCACCACCATGCGGAACGTCCCGTCGGGGAACGGCAGGTCGCGGTAGTCCATCAGCATGTCCGGCTTGACATCGAATCTACGCCCGTCACACAATTCCCAGCTTTCATCACGCACATCACCGAAAAGCACTCGATCATCCGACTTGTCGAACCAGAACATTCGGCCGCCGCAGGCGGGGTCAAGAACAGGCTGATACGCGCTCATTTCGTGTCCTTCCTCTTGTATTCGTCCACTACGTGTTTCCACTGGATGCTTGCATCCATAGGGTCGCTGTACCAGTTTGTAGAGAGGTGCTTTCGGGGGCATTGAAGCCGGTATATCGACTTGATGTAATCCCCATCCTGTGTATGGCTCTTAACGATTTTGGGTAGTCTGCCGCACATTGGACACCCGAATTCGTTGCGTCTGCGTTTGAACCACATGACTATGCCTCCGCGTCTTTGTTCCGCTTTCGGCCCGTCCGACTCAACATAAAGCCGTCCAGATAGAGCTGGAACAGGCTCACATACAGGCCGTCTTTTATATCGTCTTCCGGTTTCGCATACAGTCGTTCGTTCAGGAGTGCGACTGGCAGTCCGGTGCGTTCCTCCCGTTCGATGTGGAAGGGTATTTCCTCCTGGCCGTCTGCGGTCTCGCGGACTGCCACGCCGTAGTCGCCCACCTGGGGCTGATCGGATGGGTCGCTATTGTCCGTGTCCTCGTAGGTGAGGCAGGACAGCATGGAGCCGCTGTAGCCGAGCATGGAACGGCAGTGGTCAGCTGTCTTTCCGTATGCGTCGATTTGCCCCTTCACGACACCGTATGCGGTCGTGTCACGCTGCATCAGAAGAGCGTTTGCAAGCCTCAAGCCATCAATCTCAAGCTGCTCGCACCAGTCGATGATCTCTTGCAGTGTCTTGTCTTTCTCAGTCACGTTCGTCGCCATGATTAGTGTTCTTCCTCTTCGATTCGGATTGTGATGTGGTAGACGCCTTTTTCGGTGCTTGGCTCGCCTAGCCGATAGTCCGGGCCGACCACGTATCTGGCGTTATCGTCCGGCCAGAAATCGGCTTGTGTGATGGCGTCCAAGATTGCCTTGACCATCGGCGCCGCGTTCTCGGGGTCGAATCTGCCGTGTGTCAAGGGGTGGATGATGGCGGTCACATGCACCGGCCATTTGGCGGGCGGCTTGAGTTTGCCGCTGTTGATGAGACTGCGGTAGGTGAGGTAGGCGCATCTTTTCACGACGCTGGTGCGCCGGTATTTCGCCCGCCAGTCTCCACGTTTGTTCTGGGTCCACCAGTAGGCCTTCTGCACGTCGATGGTGGTTTCCTGCGTCATTCGTCCTCCAAAATCCAAATGTCGGCATCGCCAATGTCCGCGTAATGGTCTTCGCTTTCGGCCTCACATTCGGGGCATGGTATGGGGCGCGCCGGATACAGCGCGCACCCATGTTTGGGACATACCGGCAGCACGTCCGGCGGCTCAATCCACTCACGCATCATCAGAAGTCAGGCTCTCCAGCCGGAGCGCCCCACGGATCATCGGCCGGAGCCTGCGACTGCTGCTGGGGCTGCTGCGGCTGCTGATAGCCGCCATTGGCGTTGCCGCCCTGGTATGAGCCTGACTGCATCTTCTGCACCTGAGCCGTCGCATACTTGAGCGACGGGCCGATCTCGTCCACCTGCAATTCGATGACCGTGCGGTTGGAACCGTCCTGCGCCTGATAGGAACGCTGCTGCAACCGGCCCTGCGCGATGACGCGCATGCCCTTGCGGAGCGTCTGGGCGCAATGCGAGGCGAGGTCACGCCAGGCCGAGCAGCGGAGGAACAGCGCCTGACCGTCCTCCCACTGGTTGGCCTGGCTGTTGTATACGCGTGGCGTGGACGCGATGGTGAAGTTCGCCACCGTGCCGCCATTGCTCAAAGTGCGAATCTCAGGGTCGGCGGTCAGATTGCCGACGATCGTGATAACGGTCTCCCCCGCCATCACTCACCGTCCTTCGCATCGGCCTGCTGCTCGGAGTCGGCTTCGGTGTCCATGACCTCGGCAGTCACGTCATCAGTCGAATCGGTGATTACCGGCTGGAACACGTCGCTGTAATCCGGTGTGGTCTCGTCCACGCTCGCGGCCTTCTTCGCCTCGATGTTGACCGGCAGATATTTGAAACTGCGACGGATGATGGTCTTCTTCGCCATCTCCACGAAATTCTTCACCCACGGTCCGGTGATCTGACGGCTGCGATTGCGTGGCGCGTACTTCTCGCGGTATTCGAGCAGGTCGCGTTTCGACATGTAGTCGGCGTAGCGTCCGCCATTCGGCAGCTGGACAGAGAGGTACACGAATTTCAGCTTGTCCTCGCTGTGGTCGGCGTCCACGTTCACCTCGTCCGGGCATTCGATGGTCGGCACGCCATTTTCGTCAAGCTTGAGCTTGATGTTGTCATCCTCGTAGACGACTCTCGGCTGCGCGTAGATGCCGCTGTTCTCCAACAGTTTCAGCATGCCCTTGTAGCCGATGACGAAGGTGGCCTGCTTCTCCCCCGTGGCATAGTTCTTGTTGCCATAGGGCAGGATGTACGCCTGTCCCAATCCATCCACGTCGGATGGGCGCAAGCCAAGTGCCGCGCACTGCATGAAGCAGGAAAGGACGCTGACCGGCGTGCAGTCGGCCAAGGCGGGTGTGCGGTTGATGCTGCTGATGCACATCTGCAACAGCGCCTCGCTGTCGAGGTTGCCGCCGATGACACGCGCGATCTGCGGCCACGAATGCTCCACAAGCTGCTTGAGCTTGCCCTTCGGATTGAGCGGCTGCAACTGCTGCCCTTGCGCCTGCTGTGCGATTGCTCCCATTTTTTATTGCTCCTTTTCTTCGATGGATTTGAATGCGAATTTGCGGTAGGTGGTGGCTTTGACGGTGTATTCCTTGCGGGTCATCGGCTTGTAGGTGGCTTGCAAATTCCCGCACTTGATGCCGGTGTGCGAGCCGATGCGCAGAATGATCTGCTCCTGCAATTCCTTCTGAGCGGCCTTCATGTCATTCAGCATTCCGGTGGCGCTCTCGTATCTTGCGAGCAGGTCGTACAGGTCGTCATCGTCGCTTTCGTCCACGATGTCCGGCGTGGGTTCGGGGAACGCCTTCTGCACATCCCCGCCGGTAAGCTGTGGTGGAGTACCCGTGGTGACGAAATGCCAGAAGTCGGCGGCGGCCTTGTCGATCGCGGACATATCCTCCACGTCCGCCTGGAACGGGATCTCTACCGGCTCATCGTCTCCGATGGCCGCGTACACGTAGCCCCACGTCCATCCAGTGACGAGCGCGTAGAATTCGACCTGAGCGAGATAGTAAGGCGGAATACGGAGGTTGCCGTCCTCGTCATGCCAGTCCCCCGCTCGGCGATTACCCGCCGTCTTGATTTCGAGGATTCCGAAGCTTCCGTCTTCCTTTTGCAGGATGCCGTCAAGGGAAGCGCGCAGGTATGTCTTCTCGCGGCTGATGAACTGCTTGTCGGTGCCGTCTGTGACGATCATTTCCGGATGCTGCGCGCGGAAACGCTTACGAAGCTCGTTTTCCAGGGCATTGCCCTTGACGATCGCCCACTTGTCGGAAATGTCCTCCGGTTCCACGCGTCCGGTCTTCTCCAACCACAATTCGTAAGGCGTTTTGAACGCGTTAAGGCCGAGAATCGTGCTCATGTCGGAACCGCCCACACCGGCCTTACGGCTCTTCAGCCACGCGAGATGACGTTCCGTCTTCTTGCCCTGCTTGAAACGCTCGATCTGATAGCGTTCCGTATCCTTGAGTGGAATACGCTTCATTTCAGGCTCCCTGCTGATTGCTTGGCTTGTTTATGTCTGCTTTGATGACGTCGGCGTCGAAATAATCGACCACGAGATTGGCGATGCCCAACGCGGACGTCCTGAGCTTGGTGATCTCCGCCTCGGACTCTGGCTTGATGGTGAAAACGCCACTCTCGCTATCGAATTTGAGTCTCATTTTGCGTCCTTCGAGTAGTTGGCCTTAATGTCCATCAATTCGCCGGTGAGCAGTTTCGTGGCGAAGCCGTAGACCACCTTGTCGTTGGCTTGGAATGCGGTGCGCTGCAAGGCGCTCACCGCGTCGAAGATGCCGACCAAGGCGTTTGCGATGATGGTGCGCGGCTCTTCCGGCTCGGCTTCCTGCTTCTGTTCCTGGACTGTGGTGGTCATGGTTTCTTTCTTCTTTCCGGTCGTGGCGTTTTTCCGTGTTGTTTTGCGGGGTGAATGCTGGTCGAAGGCCGGCAGCAGTCCTTCCTTGCGGAGTTGGCCGATGATGTTGCCTGCCGTTTTCTGGCTTAGGTTGAGCGCTTCGGCGGTTTCCTTGCCGTCGAACGGTTGGCCTTGGTCGATGCGGTTTCTGCAATGCGCGAGAATGAGGTCACGTTTCGACGGTTCCGCCGGTTCCGCCGTGGGCTTGCCGACGGCCTGATAGTCGGCCAGGATGTCCTCATGCGCCTCCTGTTCCGGTGGCAGGTCCGGGGTGAGGAGTCCGGCCTTGCGTAACGCCCGCATTTCGCCGATCTGGAGTCCGGCTTCTCCCGACTCGTCGTAGATTTTCTTCAGTTCGGCGAGCTCGTCGCCCGTGTATTCGTGTTTCAACGTGTTCCTTTCCTTAAGTTTTCGATGAGCGCGTGGTTGTCGCTGATGAACTTGTCCACGTCGATTCCTTGCTGCGTGATGGTCGGATTGTTGTCACCGAAGCGTGCTTTCCCATCGCTTTTGACATCTGGGCGGCTTTGGACCCGTGTCACTGGAATGAACGTGCCGTTTTTCATCTCGCCACCGTCCTTCGGTATTCGTGCGCCAGAGCCCACCGTTCAGCGATTTGACGCTGGTAGCGGACTTTTCGCCTGTCCTGATGGCCTTCGGGCGGTTCCACGCCGATTTTCACGTATGGCGGGCCTTTGCCGATGCTGCGCCAGTTGGCGAGGGTGCGCACGCTCATGCCGAGCATGGCGGCAAGTTCGGCTGGCGTGAGCAGGTCGGTCATGGCCTGCCGTCCCGAATGTCACCCATCGGGTCGATGTGGAGGCCGGTGAGCATTTCCGTGGTGTCGCTGTCGCCGCCGCGTTCGAGGTGACGTTTGAGCGCCTTGTCGATGGCCTGGCATGCGGTTCGGGCGGCAATCGCGGTTGCTTTGTCGAGTCTGTTGCCGGGCAGGGTGACGCTGATCAGGCCGCCGTCCAGCGGCATGTCAAGTGCGGCGACGAACATTGGGTCGGATTCCGGGTTGTTGTCGGGGTCGACGTCGACGCAGAGCACCCATGTTGCCACCTGTGGTTTGTTTCCGTCCATTGTGTTTCCTTTGCTTGTTGACGTTGTAGGCCCCGTCCTGACGAGTGGATGGGGCTGAGTGGCTGGCATCGGAGTCGAACCAGTGCCGTCCTTGGATTCCGAACGCCCCTTTGACTGTTGGAACACAGACCTGAACGTGTTCACGGCCGGTGGCGTGGCCGACGGTGACTGAAGCCGTCAGGCGGACTTGAAAGGGTTGCAAAACACCGGAATGCCTGCGTTTTTGATAGAGAGAGAAGAGATTGGAATCCGTGGACGGGCGAACCGTCGCCCAGCCGAATGCGCCGACAGTGTATGTGAAGCAGGATGTGGTCGGCGCGTGGATAATAATCGATATTCAGTTATGTGTCCCCACTGGCCGACGAATGAGTGAACGTGGGTGTCCCGCGGAACAATCCGATTGGGTTGTTTGTTTGGACTGCCGGCCAGTGGGAAGTCTTTTAGTCGCGTGGCGCGAATCTGACGATCAGCCACAATGCGGTGGCGATGTACACGCCTTCCACCATGAGCGCGGCGGTGGTGCTGCCGCCATGCCATGTGAGCATGATGGTCAGGCTGGAGATGAGGCCGATGCTGACGATGGCGAAGAGGATGCGGCGGAGCGTGTAGTTCGGCTTCCGCGTCTTCTCCCGCTGGTCTTCGAGCCAGTAGTCGTGGTCGGTCATTTCGCCATCCTCCTTTCGGATAGTTCCTTCAAGATGCGGTTGCAGTCGCGGCGGATGTTCGCCAGGTCTGTCTGCGTGAGCAGGTATCGCGCGTGGCTGTCGCACGTGTCGATGGCGAGCTGGATGACGGCTGAATGGTCGCTGCGAGTGGTGCCGTCATCGAGGATTCCGAAGTAGAGGCTTCCATCCGTGGTGAGGCTCATCGTGTTCCTCCTATCGCGTCATAAAGGTGGTAGGCGAATGTTTCTGTGGTTTTGGCGTCCACTTCCGTGAGGATGGTCTTCCCGTCCTCACGGAGTCTGACGAGTCTGGCGTCGTGTTCGCCGACTTGGATGGCGTAACCGGTCAGGCCGAGCATGATCGTCCGCGGGTCGAAGACCGTCTTCCGCTGTTCGGGCGGCGCTGGCGGGTTAAGCAGTTGTCCGCTCATTTCTGCGCTTCCTTGACGATCGTGTCGATGATGACGTCCACGAGGTCGGTCACGTCGATGTCCATCGGTCCGGTGATGTGGCCCAGGAATCGGCTAGCGTCGATTTCATCCCACTGTCCCGCGTATTGCGGGCGAATCATGTCGCCATGCTCGGCGAATTCGTCGAAGACGGCTTCCACGCATGCCTTGCGCACGTCTTTGTTGTAGGTCTTGCTGTCCATCGAATGCTCCTTTTGGTTGTGGATTTCAGGCTTTGAATTGTTTGATGCTGTCGATTGGCTGGATGAGGAGCATGACGAGGTTTTCTGGTTCCATGTCGAGCATGGATGCCGCTTTTTCGATTTCGTCCGTCGAGAGTGGCGTGTGGCCTTTGAGCCTGTTGTTTACGGCTCTGATTTCGAGGCCCCATGCTTTTGCTAGGTCTTTCGGTGTCTTGTCGTGTCTTGCGAGTTCCGCTTTGAGGTTTCTGGTGGCTGTTTCCGTCAGACCGGCCATTCATCCTCCTCGATTCCCTGCTTGGTGAGGCAGGCGCGCCAGTCGTGCCAGCCGGGGCCGCGCATGTGGCCGCACGGGTAGTGGTCGGGGGTCTTGGTCTTCTTGGTGCTCAACATCTCGGTTTTCCTTTCGACGGTTTTTAATATACGTAATTACGAAGTTTCTCGTATTCGTAATTACGTAGTCTTCACGATTTATGCACATATGACTACGCAATTAGCTATAATTTGAAGCATGGGAAGAAAAGCACAGGAGGTCACGCATTTCGCCAAGCAGGTCATGGACGAATGCGTCAGACTCCAAAAGCAAAGCGGCATGACCATCAAGGAATTCGCCAAGGCCTGCGGCTTCGGCGAGGTCTACTGGTACACGAGGGCAAACTACAGCCTCCCGCTCAACCTGAGTGACCTGGAACGCATCAGCGAAGTGACCGGCGTATCCATCGGAGACATCGTGATGGACTCCAAGCGCCATGCGGTCGAAGCCGCCGAGAGGAAAGCGCAGGCAGGCGGTTATGGTCTTGCCGCCTATGACGCCGCTGGCAAGCAGGAGGCCATCAATGGAGAGGCTGGGCCGGATTACGACGAGCCTGCCTGACCTGCCTATCGACCGGCGCATGACATACGGCGCCATGCGCCGCGCGATTGTCGGACTGCCGGTCACCGTATCCAGCGCCATTCTCCCCGATGGCCTTTGGGGTTGCTACGACGCCGCGACCGAGGTGATACTGATCGACCGCAGGCTCACATACACGGCCAAACGGTGCACTCTCGCGCACGAGCTCTTGCATTGGCGGCATGGCGACACCGGCTGTGCGAACAATAGTTCGAAAGTAGAGATCCGTACACGGCGGCAGACCGCGCGCCTGCTCATCGATCCGGCAGAACTAGCATTGGCGGAACGCATGTACGACGATGACCTATGGTCGATAGCCGAGGAACTGAACGTGACAACGCAGGTGCTCACGGACTACCGAGCCATGCTCAACACATCGCCAAATAGAATCAAAGAAAGGTTTTTCAATGCGTAAGAAAATCATTGCCATCACAGCTGCGACGCTTCTCCTGGCGACGGCCTGTGGCTGCGGAAGCCAGCAGGAGCCGGATTCCACGCCGGCCAAGACGCCGGACGTCAGCGCACAGCAGGAGAAGCCACAACAACAGGCAGCCGAGAAGACGGCGCAGAGCTTTGTGGACGAGTTCAACGCGAACTCATCCACGCCGATAACCGACGTCGAGAAATTCACGCCGAGCGATTCGAACGGCCCCTATTACCGGGCGGAGTATCGCACCGGCGCTTTCTCCACCGCAGACGCTCTCCACGGAAGACTCGGCCAATCGTCAGTGGACGTGCTGGTCTACGGGGCAGTGCTCGGATACGGGAAAAACGACATGCTCCGCGTCTACGTCGATGGGCCGCATGACGAGATCAGCAGCGTATTCCCCATCATGGCGAAGATTCTTGACCCGTCGATTTCCGATCAGGACATCCAAAGTCAGATGGCGAAGGAGTATCCGTCCAATGATCTTATTTACGCCGCGACGCATAAGCTAATCGAGCGGGCTTATGTCGATGGCGATCATGCGTTTCTCGACGCGAAAATCAGCTAGCGGTTATAAGTCTTTATAAGTCTTTATAAGTCTTTATAAAGCTTATATCTGCTTCAAATGCTCGAAGATTTGCGCTGTCTGTGCAGCATCGTCGGCGGCGCGATGACGCTCGGTCTTGGCGATGCCGAAATAGCGGATGAGGTCGAGCAGCCTATGGCGGTCAAGCTGCGGCAGGAGTGTCTGAGAGATTTCCAAAGTGTCGTAGAAGCTGACGTCCGGCATTCCGGCACCGACCCTCTGCGCTTCCCTCGCGATCACTGGAATGTCGAAGCGCCGGATATTGTGGCCTATCCAAGTGTCACGCCCACAGAAAGCGTAGAATCTGGGCAATGCCTTGTCGATGGTGGGCTGGTGCCGCACGTCCCGATCGGTGATGCCGGTGATCTGCGTGACCTTGGCTGGTATCGGAATCTGCGGGTTGACGAGCTGGCTGTATGACGCTACCTTGCGTCCGCGCCTGATTCTCACGGCTCCCAACTCGATGATTCGAGCGTTTCTGCCTAATCCCGTGGTCTCGATGTCGATGGCCACGTAATCATCCTCCACGCCATCATTCGTATCGACATGAGTGATTGGTGCCGTTTCCACTGTCGGAGCGTCTGAGCTGGCTTCCGGCGATGATTCAGGCGCATTCGTCGCTTGATGCTTATGGCGTGGCTCCGGCTTGAGGAAGAGATGCATGAAGAACCATGCGAGGAAGGCGAAGAGCAGGTCTGTCAAAATGCTGGCCAACAAAGCATTATGGCCTGTGATTGTGAGATAGATTCCATAAATCGTCTCCACGGCGCAGAACACCGACATGGCGAGGTAAATCAGTTTCTTCATTGCTTCCCCTTCTTTCTCCTTGCTTCAAGCTACCGCAGATGGGGATTGGACGTGCCGATTCTTTCTTTCTTCGGCACACTGCGCCTATTGAAAAAGAATGTTAGAGATTGTATATGTATTGTTTGTTTATACATTAAAACGCAGTGTTAGATTTAACCAAATCTAACAGACGCTTGTTTTTAATCTATAGTGTGTGTTATAGTTCATATCGGCAAAAGGAAAAGCCCCCGAAGCTGGTCTGGAGCTCCGAGGGCAAACGGAAAACCTAGCATGATTCTCCATGCACCATTCTAAGGCAAGGCATGGAGGGGAAGAGATGGAACCGATGGGCTACCGGAACACCAAGATGGTCGAGGAACTGGCGGCGCAAGGACGAATCACCACCAAGCGCAGCGAATCGCAGAGCTTCGACCCGATGCAATTCACCTTGCTCTACAAGATGGCGTCCAGCACCTATGACTGGCCGCTGGACGCCGCAGCGGCAAAGAACGGGGCGCTCCCCCGCACCTACAAGCACGGATGGCTGGCGATGGCCCGCGACCTCGGCATGACGCTCCCCGATGCCTTGGATGAGATCGAGGTCATCGGCGACGAGCCACGTGCCCCGAAGAAGGAGCTCAAGGCCATGCAGCGGTTGAGCCTCACCGCCAAGAAACTCGAAGCAGCCGGACTTATCAAATGCCTGCGCAAAGGTAGCCCGCAGAAGCGCAATAACGCCATCTGGCTGCTGACTATCGGCACGCCGGACGAAAACGCCGAGGTTGAAGCCTACGTGCGCCAACGCCTACGCCTCTGATTCCGTGCCCACATTTTGCCCACGTTTTTCGGAGAAATGACGTGATTTGAAGTGATTTGAAGTGAAATAGAAAAGCCGGAAAACCGTTGGAAATAAAAGGAAAACCGCCATTTCTGGCGGTTTGAAAAAGTGCCTCCAGCGGGACTCGAACCCGCAATCCGAAGAGGTCGATTTTAAGTCGACTGCGTATACCGATTTCGCCATGGAGGCTTTGCGCCGGCCAGAAGAAAAAGCCGACGCCAAGCTATTATGCCACGTCAGCGCGCAGCAAGCAATCTCTTGCCGTAATCCAGCACGATGCCGTCCAACAGACCATGCTCGCTGGCCATGAAGGAGTCGATGCGCTGGCCATGATCCTCATATGCGGCTTCAGACACCTTGGCAAGCACACGGTTCCACACCAATGCGCCGCCGCCGACCACATCGACGCGTCCGGGATGAATAGTCTTGTAGGTCAGACGCTCCTCACGAGGCATGTGCAGGAACCGGTCGTCAACGGCATAGGCATCTTCCAGCGTGCAGCGTGCGCCGTCCACGGCGGTGTGGTCGTATTCCGTCAATCCCATAGCCAATGCGGTCATGGTGGTGACCGTTCCGGACACGCCGATGATGGTGTGGGTCTTGCCGGCGGGAACGGTCTTGAACGCCTCGTCGATATGCGCGTCGATATCCGCGACCGCCTCGGCGATCTGCCCCTCGGTCGGCGGGTCGTTTTTCAGATGACGCTCCGTCATACGGACAGACCCGATATTCATGGAGAACGCGGCCTGCACCTGCGTGCTCGGATGGGTGACGCCGTCGCCTCCCAGCACCAGTTCGGTGGAACCTCCGCCCAAATCGACCACCAGATAGGGGGCCTCAACCTCGCGATGGACGATGCTGGTGGCACCGAGGAAGCTTAAATCCGCTTCCTCCGTGCCTGGAATGACTTCGGGACGCACGCCCAAGATCTTCTCGATGTTGTCTTCGAATTCCTCACGGTTCTCGGCATCACGGGTGGCCGATGTGGCCACGAAGCGGATGCCGTCCACGGGATGTTCGGCAAGCACGCCGGCGAATTCTCGGGCGGCCTCATAGGCGCGCGCCAACGCCTCGTCGGCGAAGCGATGGGTTTTGTCCACGTCCTGACCGAGACGAATCACCCGCAGGATGCGCGGAACGATGTCTTCCACACCGTCCTCGCTCACACGCGAGACTTTCAGACGAATCGAATTCGTGCCGCAATCAATACCGGCAACGGTTACCGACTTCATTACTCCCACCTTCTACTCTTCGTTTTCCACTGCGCAACGGCATACGGCCGGATCGAACTCATGTTTGATGGCGGACAGGGCCATATCACCGATGGGGTTGGCGCCCTCACCCATCACCAGCGTCTGGGCCAACAACGCATGCAGGCATTTGACACGCACCGGCATGCCGCCGGCACTGGTGCCTTCGATGTGTTCCTCGCTGTCTTCCAAGGCCAAAGCGATTTCATGGCGGAACGCGAGGTACAGTTCGTGGGCACGTTCGTATCCGGCACGCAGATCCTCGTTTTCGGCCAGCATATCGTTGTATTCCTTCATCTTGCCTTCGGCTTCGATGTGGGAGATGGCCTTCACCGCTTCGGGCCCGGTCAGATAGCAGGTCGTCGGGAACGGGACACCGCCTGGAAGCAACGGCCGGGTGACCACAGCCAAAGGCCGGCCGCATACGCAACGGGCTCCGACGGCGACCATGCCGCGCGGGTAACGTCCAAGCTGACGCTCCACCACGGCGATATCATGTTCGGTGGCGGGTTGGGCAAGCACTTTGTCCGCCAAACCCTTGGCCTGTTCGATAATCGTCATGTCCATGTCACTCCTGTCCGTCTTCCGACGGCTGCTGACCGTCCTGTTGCGATTGGCCAGTCTGTTGTTGACTGTCCTGTTTGTCTTCTTCGCCGGCATGCTGCGACTGTTTCGTCGAGTCGGCCTTCACGGGATCCGACCGATCCGCCTGCTTGAAGGAATATGCAAGTTCCTTATACCACGGCAGGGCGGTTTTCGGTGATTCGTCGTATGTCGTCCCTTTTTTCGGCTCGCTCTTGCCGGTCACCGCTTCGGGATGCTCGACACGAATCGCCTGTTCGCCGGGGAAGACGAATCCCAAACGATCCCTGGCCTGGGCGGTGACATACGCCTTGTCATCCCATCTTGCGATATCGTTCTCCAGCTCGCGTTTCTGCGCGACCAACGCCGCTTCCTGTTTTTTCAGTCCGTTAAGCTCTGCCAGATTCAACGCATAGGTATGGAATGTCGATGCCAACTGGATGGTTCCCAAAGCCACGATGAACAATGCCACGAAGAACGCGACCGGGCCGGCGCCGCCGCGTTGTGATGGTTTTTTTCGTGCCTTCGAACTCATAGCAACGAAAATACCCGTCGCGTTCGACTTGGAACACGACGGGTATTTCTATGTCAACGCATTCATGATGCGCTGGCTACGCTCACTCAGCGATGTACTTCTTGCAGGCCTTGAAAGCGCTGTAGCCGGCGTACTGAGCGGTGGAGCCGAGCTCCTCCTCAATCTCGAGCAGGCGGTTGTACTTGGCGATACGCTCGCCACGAGCCGGGGCACCGGTCTTGATCTGGCCGGTGTTCTTTGCCACAGCCAGGTCGGAGATGGTGGTGTCCGGGGTCTCGCCGGAACGGTGGGAAACCATGGAGGTGAAGCCGTTCTTGGTGGCCAGCTCGATGGCGTCGAGGGTCTCGGTGACGGTGCCGATCTGGTTGAGCTTGACCAGCAGGGAGTTGGCGGCGCCGAGCTTGATGCCCTTGGCCAGACGTGCCGGGTTGGTGACCAGCAGGTCGTCGCCGACGAACTGCAGACGGTCGCCGAGGC
>ERZ857984.266-NODE-266-length-71757-cov-4.925344_pt1 | contig 71757 bp, 70 predicted proteins | sample MGYA00519914_ERZ857984 | MGnify/ENA primary metagenome ERZ857984 (study PRJEB31778, sample SAMEA3449417) | human gut metagenome | biome: human gut; feature: human-associated habitat; material: faeces | place: United Kingdom | collected 2010/2012 ...
TATAAATTCTAAATTCTGAAGAATAATCTATACTTCAATGAATAAAGGACAACACAATACTTTTAAAAAGTTATCTCCCCCCCCTCCGATTTTTTCAGTATAGAATTTTTTATTAGTAAAAGATTATATATTGTAATATAATATTATATATAAGATTATATAGGTGATATGTATGAATATAGAAAGTAATAAACCATTATATTTACAAGTTGAAGCAGATATTCGCAACTCAATTCTGCAAAAAAAATACCGTTCCGGGCAAAAACTTCCAACCGAGAATGAACTCAGCGAACAATATAACGTAAGTAAGATCACGATTCGCAAGGCAATGTCAAATCTGGCAAAAGATGGTCTGGTACAAAAAGTTCAAGGAAAAGGAACTTTTATCAGTTATAAAAAAGACAAGGTTTTATTGAATCGCTCAAGAGGATTTCAAGATTCTTTAAACGATTATGGGCATTCGTCTAAGCACAAGATATTGAACATATCTTTATTAACAGCTAATGATGATATTGCCTCAAAACTTAAAATAGCAAAAGGAACAAGCATGTTCTTTTTAGAAAGATTGATTTGGGAAGATGTTTCCCCAATCGCGATTGATCGCATCTATCTTCCAGAAAAAGATTTTCCTGATTTTATGAAACACATTGCTGAAGATAAATCATTCTATCAAATCCTACAAGAAAATTATGGAATCACTCCTGCAAAATCCGTTTTGGAAATCAACGGTATCATTGCAACCAAAGAATTATCAGAACTTCTTCAATGCAACATGGGAGATCCTTTATTCTATATTGAAAAAATCGGTTATCAAAAAAATGAACAACCGATTCATTATTCAATAACAACTGTACGATGCGATAGGGTCAGTTATCATGTTTCAACAGATAACATCACCGTCATGGATGAAAAAATAATCAAATAAAATACAGACCTTGTTATATTTACAAGGTCTGTTCTTTTATCTATTATAGAATTCCAATTGCACTCATGACAAGTCCGAAAACAATGATTCCAAGCAACAATACATTTGTATTGATCTTTTTCTGGATCAACCAGTAAATACCTAAAGTGAATACCAAAGGTAACAGTTGAGGGAAAATTTGATCGATCATGTCTTGAAGTACTAATTCTGTACCACCTGTATTAAACTGCAAAGGCGTTGTAATAGGAACCATGCTGGCAACCATCCCACCAATAACAGCTAAACCTACGATAGATGCAAAGTGCATTACTCGATCCATCAATCCTTCTTGATACAGTTTAGCTAAGTATTTATTCCCAGAACGATACCCAAGAAAAGTTCCGTAATATGCTGCTAATAAAGAAGGTATTGCAAATAACACAACAGCAAGAATTGGTCCCAAGATGCTTCCCTGTTGTGCGAAGGAAAGACCGATACCAAAAGTGATAATACGAAGTGTTCCCTGGAAGAAACTATCTCCAATCCCTGCAAAAGGTCCCATCAAACTGGTCTTGATCATTGAAATGGATTCTGGTTGGAATTCTCCTTCTTTAGAACTGGCGTTCTGCTCTTCCATTGAAGCAGCAAGCCCCATGATAAATGATGTCATCTGAGGCGTACAGTTAAAAAACTCCATATGACGTTTGTAAGCTTCTTTCTTTTTTTCTTCATCATTTTTGTATAGTTTATTCAAGATAGGGGCCATACCATACATGAATCCCATATGCATCTGACGCTCATAGTTCCAAGAACACATGATTGTCAAAGAATTTAAGAATACTTGACGCAAGTCTTTTTTAGTAATTATACTATTTTGATTTTGTTCCATAAGATTACGCCTCCTTCTTAGCATAAATAACTCTATCTAAGATAAATGCCAATATACCTGAATATAGTGTTACGGCAATTAGATCCAATCCAGAATAAGCAACTACTAAGAATCCCAGTAAGAAGTATGGGAACATTTTTTTAGATAACATTGTACTCAACAACATTGCAAATCCTAGTGCAGACAACAAATTACCAGCAACTGTTAATCCATTTGTAATAACATCTGGAATTGCTTCTACCAATTCAGCAACTACATCAGCACCATAATAGATTGTCAAGAAAATTGGAATAAAGTATACAAGAGCATTAAAGATGAATGACCACCATAAATGAATGTGGATAGCTCTTCTATACTTTCCTTCCTCGATTGCATGATCAGCAACATGCGAAAACTGGGCGATGACCATTCGCATGATAATACTTAAAAATTCACCTGCTACGGCAACCGGGATTGCAATTGTCAGAGCTTCTTCAGTTGATGCCCCTGATAAGATTGCAAAAGCTGTCGCAATGATACTACCAAACTGCATATTTGGTGGACCGGCAGCTCCAATTGAAACGAATCCCATGGAAATAAGTTCCAAAGATGCACCTAGAGTGATACCTTTTGTCAGATCACCCAACACTAAACCAGCCAAAGTACTTAAGATCAAAGGTCTACCAATATTTTGACGACCGATCAAACGTGAATCGATAACGCCTACAACACCAACCAGACCTAAAAGTATGGCTTTGATCAACATAATATCCCTTCCTTTCTATCATTTTGAATATTTATTATTTACTGAAGTCTGCACTTTCTATTTGAGATGTAGGAACCATCTGAATATATACTTTTTTCCCTTTTGCGATGATTTCCTGAGTTGCTTTTAATTCCTGTGGATTTAAGAAAATTGCTTTTCCATATTGTTTGGAATCTGATTTTTTAGCCACTCCACCATAGTTGATTTCAGTAACTTCCGGTAATTCTTCTATCAGTCTCAATGCTTCTTCAGGTCCTTTTACAAGAATCATAATATTTTTGTTTTGTTTCTCTTCAACCAATTCTTTTAACTGTGAAAAAGGGATAATGCTTAATTCACAATCTACTGGTTTGGCAATATTTAAAGCCATCACACTGATAGGATCATTTGGTACTTTATCATCGGCAACGATGATATAATTTACAGACATTTGTTTTGTCCATGAAAAAATAACTTGACCATGCAATAAACGATGATCGACACGAACTAGTTTAATCATAACATTTCCTCCGTTTTTAAAAGTTTATTATAGAATACCATACTGCTTTTCGCATTCTCAATCATATTTTCCAGATCTAGCTCTTCCCACGAAGTTCCATTCTTTTTCGCGATCATCAATTCTAGAACAAACGGCAGATTGATACCAGCAACCAATTTTCTAGAAGCTGATAAAAATGGGAGTGCCATGTTCGCTGGAGTTCCACCAGGAAGATCTAAAAGGATAATTATCTTTCTATCCTTATATTTTTTCTCAATAATTTCAGCTAGTTTCTCTGAAAAAGTATCAAGAGCCTCTCCTGCTTCAAATGAAACAGTTTCCATATCCTCATTATTGATATCTAAAATCAGTTTCATTGCGCTAAAATATCCTTTAGATAATTCAGCATGTGTAACCATCAAAATATCGAAAGCATCACCCATAATCTTCACCCTTTTCTATTGCGCAATCATTTTTTCAATAATCGGCACTGCAAGCTTTAAACTAGGAAGAACCTGTTTGACCATTTTGATTTGCTCTGGTTCAGGTTCTTTTAAATCAGGTACCATGATGCAAGGAATATTAGCACGATAAGCTGCTGTAATTCCAACCTTTGAATCCTCAAATACTAAAGCACGCTGATTGTTTATGCCTGTTTTTCTTAAAACTTCCAAATATATGTCAGGAGAGGGTTTTTTGTTCCTAACCTCATCTCCACAACATATACAACTAAATTCATCATACAGTCCAACACGTTTTAATCTTTCTTCTGTTAATAAACGAGAGGTCGATGTTGCAACAGCAGTCTTGATCTTTTTTTGTTTTAGAAAGGAGAGAATGTCATAAACACCTGGCTTGACCTTTAACTGTGTTTTTAATCTTTCCAACCCCTCTTTTCGTGCTGTCTGTAAAAATTCATCTGGTGTACAATGCCCCTGCAATTCTTTATGAAGGATTTCTCTTACTGTATCCCCACTATAGCCAACAACTTTCATGAAAAGAGATGCCCCTACATCCGCCAAAGCATAATCTCTAGCTACATCTCTCCATACTTCTTGCCAAACTCTCTCAGTGTCCAGTATCAGACCATCAACATCAAAGATAACTAAATCCAGTGACATGTACATTACCTCTTTTTAGTATTCCATCTGCCACATGTAACGGCGAACATCTAAAGAATGTCCTCTTTCAAAAGCAATTGCTTCAACAAACAATCGAATCACTACTCCAGAAAGAATTGCTGCTACATATTGTTTAGCTTCTGGTGCAACATTTTCTAAATGAAGATCTTTCTGATCTAAAACCAATAATTTATCAGTGAATTTAGATGCGAATTCCTCTACACGTTGATCCAAATGACGTGTATTTCCAATGCTCTTAACAAGCATAAATGGAACATCGTAATCAGTAATTTCAAATGGGCCATGGAAATATTCACCAGAATGGATGCATCCTGAATTGATCCACTGCATCTCCATGAACCAGCACATAGCTGTTGAATAAACTTCACCATAGTTAATACCACTACCAATTGTATAAATGATTGGATCACGTTTTTGAGATTTAGCCCATTCCTTAGCCTGAGTAGCATATTGAGCTTTTGCTTCTTCACTAAGTTCCGTTAGTTTTTCAAGTTCTTTTAAGCAAATATCCCATTTAGCATTTGGGGCTAATTCATTCAATAAATTGAATAACAAGCCGTATAAGATTCCTTTGTTTTTGTCAGAATCGCTAACATCTTTACCCCAATCATAGTGAACAGGAAATTCTGCTGCTTCCCAAAGTTCAGATCCTTCAAGATTAGATAAAGCAATCGTCATAGCTCCTTTTTCTCTAGCTAGTTTTGTTGCTGCAATTGTTTCTGGTGTATTTCCAGAATGTGAGCAAGAAATCACCAAAGATCTTTCGCATAAATTTTTAGGTGTGTCGTAAACAAACTCATTCGCTGTATAAACGTGGCTAGGTACATTAGATTCACGATCAAATAAATATTGTCCTGCCATCAATACAGCCTGAGACCCACCACAAGCAACGAAATATACTTCGTTAACTTCTCCTCTGGCCTTCAAAGCCTGAATTGCATTTTCGATTTGTGCTGCATGTTCTTTTCTCATAATGTTTTTCCTTTCTTAATGATTATATATCATTATATGTCCTTACATAACTTATTATACTCATAAGAAATCTTATTGCAAGCGTTTTCATTATTTTTTTATAAAATTTGTTCGCTTAACCTCCAATTTATTGACATGGCTCATGTTAGACAATCGCTAGCTAAAAAAGGTTTCCCTTCCGTATCTGGCGTATGAAAAAATAGTGTTCCGCAAAAATTGGTTTAAAATATAATTTGTAAATATAACATAAAGGACAGCTATTACTTAATTAATGGTTCCTTTCTAAAAAAATTTTTCAACCAAATTTTGCAAATTGATATTATAAACTCTACTTTGATTATTGATATCTTTTACTTAAAAGCAATCTCATACTTCGAATAGCCCATATATCTTTAGATAGGATATATCTCAATATCGATAACAAAGACAAATATGCTTTCATCACCATGGATTTTTCCTCTAGTAAGATTATCTATATCGTTCATAATTGTTATGTTCAATCATTGAAGACTATTTTTTCGTCCATTTCTATGAAAGAAAGATTAAATGTTAAAGGTGTCATTTCCAATGTCTATAAGATCTATCTTAAAACTTCTGAGGATATCCAGTTACAACATTGGACAGTTTTCATGTCATCAAGTTCATCATTTCTCAAATCACGCCTATATAAAAGTACTCAAGCAATAATAAGAAACATGGTGACATAAATCATTCGATAAAGCGTTATCATCATAATATACTTGCTGTAAACGTTAACACCTTTACCATCGAAAAACGTTCCTGAATTTGGATACTAATTTTAAGAGACTTCGCAATCTGAAAGAAAAATACATCGAGTTCAACAAACAAGATTATGAGAATAAGTTTGATGCATTGTCCAATCTAAATATGTTGATCAACATAGAAAAAGTGTACCTAATAAAAAAAAGAGATGTATTCCTATAGCATATAAATCTACAGTTCTATATCTCTTTTTGTCTTTTCAAATTTTAACGAAATTCTCAGACTCCAAATTACCATTATTATTTCGCTAAAGTCTTAAATAATTTTTGGTTCCCTTAATTTAAAAAATTACTTACTCACTATAGCTTCTTTATTTAAAATATTCGATCAAACACTGCGTTCCTTTTTCACTATATCCTCTATCGACAAGATCTAGATATTCATTGATAACAGTCTTTACACCCGTTAAAGGAACCTTTGATTCACTTGTCGCAATTTTTAGATCTTTAATAAAATGTTTTACATAAAATCCTGGAGCATAATCTCCATCAAACATCTTTTGACCATTTAGATCCAATTGTCTGCTTCCGGCAGCTCCATTTTTTAAACAGGAAATAATCATATTTTCATCAACAGACGTATCTGAAAGATATTGATATGCTTCACAGATTCCTTGTAAATTATTGGCAATCATGATTTGATTGGCAATCTTGACATATTGTCCATTTCCAGCTTTTCCACAATAGTAAATATCTTTTCCAAACGATTCAAAAATTGGTTTCATTTCTTCATAAACTTCTTCTTTTCCACCAACCAATACAGTAAGAGTTCCCTTTTTAGCACCTACATCACCACCAGTAACCGGTGCATCTAAAATATCTACCTGTTTCTGGATTCCTAGAGCATTCAATTCTTCAGCCAATTTAGGAGATGAAGTTGTAAAATCGATACACACTTTCCCTGCATCGACCCATTTAAATATTTCCTCATACACTTCTTTTACATCTGATGGAAATCCAACCATGGTACAGATTACATCACATTCCTGTACTAGATTTTTTATTTCTTTTTCTAAAATGGCACCTTTATCCAATACCGGTTTGATTTTTTCTGCATGCCTTGCATAAACATGCACTTCATATTGACGATCAATCAAATGCATTATCATTGGACTTCCCATGATTCCCGCACCAATCCATCCTATTTTCATATTCTATCTTCTCCTTTATTTCTTTGCCTGTTTTAATAATGATGACGTTTGAGATCGTAAAAATGAAATCACTTCAAATAAGAATTTGATTTCTTCTCCAGATAATTGTCTTAATTCCAGAATTCCCGAAATGCCTTTCCGAATCCCAATATCACTAAAGTCAGACAATTGTTTTACATCAAATTTATCAATCACTGAAAAAATTAAATCTATATACATTTTCTTATCAACATCCTCTTTGCTCATTAAGATCTTGTCTATGTAAGCTAGAGCTTCTTCACTTTGTTTAGTTAATGATTGAACATAATTAAAGTCCTTTGGACCAATGCTCCAACTAAACGCATCATGCTGCGTCAAGCCAAAGTCTGTAGCATCAACGATCTTTGCGGTTTCCTGATGTTCTAGTAAACATCCTATGATAGAATCCTTTGGTTTATAATTCGTGATCTTCTCTAAAATTGATCGATCTTTAATAGAATTCCAAACATCTAGTCTAAATCCTGGAGCATCAAAGGCAAAAACAGAAGTAATATGTTCTTGAATACCCTTGCCAAACAAAGCTGCATACATCGCAAGATTACCGCCCTTGGAATGTCCTGCCAAATAAATCTTTGGATATACTTTTTTATGCACAAACCCAAACCAGAAACTTTTTTCTTCAATACCATCAATAATTTCTTCAGCATACTCAGCAGCCATTTTCTGGCATGGTAAATGACTCATATAAGTCATCTGCATATTTTCTTTCCAACCTGTAATACTTCCATCTGTTCCACGATAAGAAATAAATAAAGTTTCATCTGGCAATACAAATGTAACAACAGAAAACTGAATGTTCTTTTCTTCATCAAAATCCTCCCTATATTTCATCAAGGAGATGTCTTTAAAACGATTTGAACGAGAAACTTCTTTAGCCAAGTTAGGAACATTATTTGAAAATACATATTTTCGATGTATTTCTTCTGGAGTATGCATCTTAAAATATTGCCTACATGCTCGTTGAAGATCAACTTTTTCATCTTTTACGATATTATTCCAATCTACATAAGCTAGATCACTTAATATCAAAGCATCTATCACATTAAAAGGACTCATCTGAAAAGAAATATCCTGACGCAAACGAACATAGTTTAAAACATTTTCCATTTTATCACCTTCGCTTCCTTTGATAATTGTTCTCATTATACCCTTTTATTTTAATAGAATAAACTAAAAAAGATCCTCACTTGAGAACCTTCTATACTTTATTTAATGATTGTTTCGCTAGTTCTATATAATGATCAGCATTTTCTTTGATCATCTGAATTTGATCCGAATTTGTTTGTTTTATGACTTTTGCAGGCATGCCTACTACAACACTACCCTCTGGAACAATCATGTTTTCTTTAACAAGAGCTCCAGCTCCAACTATGCTTCCTTTTTTAATCACAGCCCCATTCATGACCAAGGCTGACATGCCAATCAATACATCATCCTCAATTGTAGCTCCATGGACAATTGCCTTATGCCCTATCGTAACTCGTTTGCCAATTTTTACTGGGTGATCTTTATCAACATGAATCAAAGCCATATCTTGAACATTGGTGCCTTCATCAATTTCAACAGAAGCAGAATCAGCTCGAATCACCGCTCCATGCCAAATACTTACATCTTTAGCTATTTTGACATCTCCATCAACGATTGCACTACTGGCTTTATAATACGATTCAATATTCATAGACATCAAATCTTTACATAACCAGTTCACACCATGCCATTGATTCCATTTATAACCACAATTTTGTAAACTTCCTGTTTTCACATAACCATGTTTTAAATGAAAATTAATACTTGTAGTATTGGTATCTGTGATACAGGCAATGATCCATTTATATCCTTTTTGAATACAAGCCTCTTCAACTTTCTTTACTAATGCATCGGACATGCCATAATGATTACCTTTTTTAAAATAAATAGAAAGTTCTACACAGAATCGATATGCTTCTTTTGTAAATGCCTTATGGACATAGGCATATCCTATTAATTCACCATCGTGTTCAGCCACATAAAAAGGATATTCTTCAGATGTATCCAACATCTTATTTTTAAATACTTCTTTATCCATGGGTGCTAGATCAAAAATAGCAGTGCTATTCTTCACATAATATGCATATATATCATAAATAGATTCAACATCCATAGAATCAAATAGACGAATTCGATTCATTACTGAATCTCCCAACCTGCATCTGCCGTAAGATCTGCACCGGCACGTCTTCCAGATTCATAGGCTATTGTTCCTGCCACTGCAATCATGCTGGCATTATCTGTGCAACAATACATTGGTGGAACCGTAAAAGTGATATTTGGATATTGTTCTTTTAACTCTTCAATTCTTTCTCTTAAACGAGAGTTTGCAGACACACCACCACCAACTACAAAATGACGAATATCTGGATGATCATCTAAGCATACTTTAATACGACTAAATATTTCATCTAATGCGCATTCCTGGAAAGAACAAGCTAAATCTGCCATATCAAATGTCTGATTGGTTCTTTCCATACGCTTAACAAACTGCAATACACTGCTCTTTAAACCAGAAAAGCTAAAATCGTATTTACCTTGTGTCTTAGGTTTTGCCAATGTATATACATTTTTTCCTTCTCTTGCTAGTTTATCGATCTTTGGCCCGCCAGGATAACCCAATCCTAATACACGAGCTACTTTATCATAGGCTTCACCAATCGCATCGTCCTGCGTCTGTCCTAAGATTTCAAAGCTTGTTTCATTTTTCATATAAACTAACTCTGTATTACCTCCAGAAACGACTAAAGCCAATACAGGATATTTCATATCTACCACCAATTCATTGGCATAAATATGAGCTGCTAGATGATGAACAGGCACCAAAGGTTTATGATAGGCAAACGCTAAAGTCTTTGCAGCCTGCACTCCTACATGAAGGCAGCCGATCAATCCTGGCCCTTTCGTTACTGCTATGGCATCCACCATATCCATAGTCACATTGGCCTGCGCTAAAGCCTGCTCAATACAATAAGAAATATTTTCCACATGAATACGGCTGGCCACTTCTGGGACAACTCCACCAAATTCTTTATGCACATCAATCTGTGAAGCAACGATCGATGATAATACTTCTTTTTTATCTTTTACTATCGCAACTGCCGTTTCATCGCAACTGCTCTCTATTCCTAATATGATCATAAGACATCCTCCTATAATGCTCTTGTCATGACAATGGCATTTTCATTATCTGAATAATAGCCTTTTGAAACATTTACTGTTACAAAGCCTAATTTTTCATACAATTTTATAGCAGCTGTGTTTGACTCTCTTACTTCAAGACTCATATACTCACATCCACCTGATCTTGCCTTTTCAAATAATTCTTCCATCATTTTTTGTCCATAGTGTTTTTTTCTTTGATCTGGATCTACACCAATCCTGGCAATCTGTGCCATTTCAAATGTTTCCCACATAAATGCATAAGCAACGACTTTGTCATTTTCTTTGAGCATATAGCCATTGCTGAAAGGATTTACTTCCAGTTCATTTTCAACCTGTTCTAAGTTCCATGCGTCATTAAAACACTTTTTTTCTAAGTCCACAATTTGTGCAAGATCTTCTTTTCGCATGATTTCGATCATACTTTATATGCATCACTTTCTTTTAGATATTGTGGAACCAAGGCATGTATATTATCAACTTTGCGATACATATCCTCCAATTCAATAAAATTCTTTAGATAATCGGGTTGTTTTGTTTCTTTTCCAATTAAATATCCGTCTCCAAATAAAGTTCCTGGACAACTGTTTAAAAAATCATCTAATTCTTCCACATTTAATATTGTTGTTTGTCCAATGATCTTTCCATTTTCACAATGAGCAACATAAGCTCGTTTACTGCGAGCATCTAAGATCACATTGGCCATCGGCTCTTTTCCAGCGTATAGCTGCATCGTTGAAATACAATACAGCTCTTTATGCATCGTTGTACACAATACTTTGGCAATGGTCATCGCAATACGAATTCCAGTATAAGATCCTGGACCATCTGTGATCACAACACGGTCAATATCGGCATAATCCAGTTTAGCTTCTTCTAAAATTCGATTTAACTCAACAAAAATTGTTTCACTTTGTTTTTTAAACGCTTCAATAGATACGCCTGCCAACAATTCTTTATCTTTATACACACCCAGGATCAAATTCTTATAGGCGCTGTCCATACATAAACTAATCATGATATCCCTCCAATATAGATGATGATAATGGTCCTGTAGAAACCATTGTGATCATTCTTTCTTCATCAATTCCTTCTTCAATTGAAATAGAAATATGATCTTTTGGAAGTTGTTCCTTGATGAAATCTGCCCATTCTACTACGCTGATTCCTTCATCAAAACATTCTTCAAAGCCTAAATCCTGGCTCACACCCTCTAAACGATATGCATCAATATGATGCAAAGGTTTTCCATTTTCCATCGTATACGATTTAAGGATCGTAAACGTTGGAGAATTTATTACATCTTTAACACCTAAAGCCTTCCCAAAACTTTTTGTCCAGGTAGTCTTTCCTGCACCAAGATCTCCATCTAAAGTGATAACGATTTGTTTATCTTTACAAAGATTTGCCATTTTTTGGGCAAATTCCTGCGTTTCTTTTAATGAATGTATCGCAATTTTCATTTCTTTCTCCTGCTCTTTCTAAGTTGCGCCTTGATCGCATTGATATAGTCCATACGATTTTTTACTTTTACTTCAGAACCTTGATCGCTTGGTTTATAGTATTGACGATCGATCAATCCATCTGGCATACAAACCATATCTGTCATATGATATTTATAATCATGAGAATACTCATAATCTTTTCCATAATTTAATTCTTTCATTAATTTTGTAGGTGCATTTCGTATTTGTAAAGGAACGGGTTCCTGCAAAGTTTTGATCGCATCTTCTTTTGCGCTTAAGTAGGCAACCTCCAAGGAATTTGATTTAGGTGCCAGTGCGCAATATGTAACGGCATGCGTCAAATGTACATTACATTCTGGCATCCCTAAATAATGACAGGCTTGATAAGCAGCCACGCATATTTCAAGAGCTCTTGAATCAGCCATGCCAATGTCTTCACTGGCAAATCGCACAATTCTTCTGGCAACATATAAAGGATCTTCCCCAGCTTCCAACATTCTTGCCAGCCAGTAAATTGAAGCCTGCACATCCGAATTGCGCATGCTCTTATGAAGAGCCGAAATAATATTGTAATGCTCTTCCCCTTTTTTATCGTATAATAGAGACCTTTTTTGAAGACATTGTTTCAAGATCTCTTTGGATACATGGATCCCATTTACATCGGATGGAGAATTATAGACCACCATTTCCAATGTATTTAAACAAAAGCGGGCATCTCCGCCTGAAAAAGCTGCGATTGCCTCAATATCTTCCTGTGAAATATCGATCCTTAGATTCCCTAGACCTTTTGAACTAGATATAGCACGAACAATTAGATCCTCTAAATCTTTTTGTTCTAAAGCGTTTAACACAAATACACGACATCTAGATAAAAGGGCACTATTGATTTCAAAACTTGGATTTTCTGTTGTTGCACCGATCAAGATGATGCTGCCTTTTTCGACATAAGGCAAAAATGCATCTTGCTGAGCCTTATTAAAGCGATGAATTTCATCGACAAACAAAATTGTCTTTTGTCCCAGAACTTTTCTTTGATCGGCTTGTTTCATGACTTCTTTGATTTCCTTGATTCCACTGGTGACAGCGGAAAAATCAACAAAATAACTTTCTGTCTGATGTGCGATAATTCTTGCCAAAGTTGTTTTACCCACTCCTGGAGGGCCCCAGAAAATCATAGAAGTAACTTGATCATTTTCGATCATCTGCCATAACAACTTACCTTTTTCAACCAGTTGATGTTGACCTACATATTCTTCCAGTGTTTCAGGACGCATACGATCAGCCAAGGGACGAATATCTTCTTTAATTTGAAATAATGAATCTTGTTCCATGATCTATGCCTCCTTTGACTGTACTATTATAGCACACAGACTGATTTTATACTTTTTAGAAGAAAAAAAGTTGCACTATGTGCAACTATTCACCTAGATAATAACGACCATAGGCATCGGCTGCCATAATAGCCGCATATGTGGATTCTGGTGTTACTTCAAAAGGCATATTATGAAGTGTATCCGAAGGATCGCAGGCAGCCTTTGCCACCGCCATAATCTTTTCTTTTGTCACTTCTTCGATTCCCAGCTGCTTTAAGGTAACTGGCAATCCAACTTCAATACAGAATTCTATGATTTCCTCAAGTTCTTCAGCCGGTACATTTTCTAAAACCAACTGTACAATCGTGCCGAAAGCAACTTTTTCTCCATGATACATAGAATGGCATTCTTCCAATACGGTAAATCCATTATGAATAGCATGTGCTCCAGCTAAACCACAGCTTTCAAATCCTATTCCAGATAATAAGGTATTTGCTTCAATGATTTTTTCGACCGCCGGGGTTAAAGCTTTTGCCTCTAGAGCAACCTTAGCTTTTACGCCTTCTTCCATCAAAGTTTCAAAACATAATTTAGCTAATGCATACGCTGCATTGGTTGCAGTTCCACCTGCACAAGTTATAGCCTGGCTTTGCACGCAGGCACGTGCTTCAAAATAGGTAGCTAAAGCATCTCCAATTCCTGCAACAGTTAATCGAACCGGTGAATCGGCAATGACTTGCGTATCTACTAACACAACATCGGGATTTTTTGGTAAAAAGAAGTATTCTTCAAATACTCCTTCATCTGAATAAATAACAGATAATGCTGAGCATGGTGCATCTGTACTGGCAATTGTTGGACAGATAACTACAGGACTTTTTACATAATGAGCCACTGCCTTGGCAGTATCAAAGATCTTTCCACCGCCAATTCCAATGACCATATCACAATTATTATCATCTGCCAATTGAACTAGACGGTTGATTTCATTCTTTGAACACTCTCCATTAAAATAATCAAAGAGTATTTCGCAACTAGTTTCCTTAAAGCTATCTTCTACTATCTTTCCGATTCGTTTATAGCCTCCCTGACTAATCAGGATCAAAGCCTTCTTTCCCATTGCGCCTACATGTTCTCCAAGTTTCTTTAATTCTCCGGGTCCTTGGATATACTTAGCCGGACTGATTAATTTTTTTGTCATGATATATCTCCTTTTTGTTACTTTCATTTTATCAAAATTCACAAAAAAAGCTCGGGTTATTTTGTAATTTATCATATTGTTAAGTTATACTAGTATTATACATTAGGAGAGAAATCATGATTACAGATGAGAGATATGCCAAGATCGTAGAAATCACTAACTCAAGAGGCTTCATTTCTACTAGAGAACTGGCACAGAAATTAAATGTTACCGAAACAACAATTCGCCGTGATTGTGATGAATTAAGCAAGAAAAACCTAATCATTCGTGTTCACGGAGGAGCCAAAAGCATTCAATACAGAAATATTCTTTCAGATCGTAATGAAAAGACCATGAAGGATCATATGCTGTTTAGTTCCAAAGAAAAAAATGCAGTAGCCAGAAGAGCCGCCTCTATTGTTGAAGATGGAAACTGCATCTTTTTAGATGGAGGCACAAGCATTGTAGCAATGTTAAAATACCTGGAAGGCAAAAAAATCAAGATCGTCACCCATAGCAAGTTGATAGTTTCAAACTTTCAAGATTACAATGCCGAACTTTTCTGCATAGGAGGAAAACTCATCCCTGAATTTGCCATGTGTACTGGTCCTTTGACCCTAAGCGGACTTGAGCGTTTCAACTTTGATTATGCCTTTATAGGTTGTGCCGGAATTGATCTAAAAAGAAAACTTGTTTATACAGTTGAAATGGATACGATGGCCATTAAACAAAAAGCTATGTCTCTTGCCAAGAAAAGTTACTTATTGGCTGACTCATCTAAATTTAATGTAACTGGATTCTGCAGCTTCATTTCTACAGATGATTTTGAAGCCATATTCAGCGACAACCAGATCAACGCCGATGCCAAGGATATTCCTGATAATTTTATCTTGATCGACACCAACATTTAAAGCCATCTTTTGATGGCTTTTCTTTTATTAAAAAGACCGCCTAAATTAGCAGCCTATAATGTGTATTCGTAGATGTAATCGTCCATAACATATCCATTTCCTATATCCGTTACATCTTCATCGATCTTTTTAAATCCTTTTTTTTCATATACCGCAAGACTATTGGAATTATGTTTATTGCATGTCAAATATACACTTTGATAACATTGTCTTTTGGCAATTTCAAAAATATATTCCAACATATCTGAAGCATAGTGTTTTCCTCTAGCTTCTTTTTTTAAATACAGTTTTGACAAAAACAAACGATCCGGTTCAAATTTTAGACCTATATATCCAATCATTTCACCATCTTTATGAACTTGATAGTATTTATAATGATCGTGTCGAGTCTGTTCGTCCATTGCCTTAAAGCTCTGGAATTTATCGACCATATAATCTATCTGATCTTTACTCAAAAGAAAAGGAAAATATTCATGCCATATTTCATTGGCACAATCCGCCACTTCCTTTAACATCTCTTGATTTTGACAAACGATGATTTCAAGTTGACTATTCATATCGTATCTTACTCTCCTTAAATTTATCTTTTGGTTCTTGTTTCTGGTCTGGATAACCAAACGCAACCATCCATAATGGTACAATATTCTGAGGTAATTTAAAATATGTTTTTAGTGTCTGAACACGATCTTCATTAGGATATCCTCCTAACCAACAAGATCCAATATTTAATTCTTTGGCTTCTATTAACATATTTTGAGTAGCTGCTGCACAGTCCTGCTGACAATAATCTAAACTTGGATTACAATCTGTATCAGCACAGACAACGATACCCAAAGCAGCATCTGCCAATAATTTTGCATAAGGAGAAAACTCACTCAATTCTTTAAGTTTTTCTTTATCTTCTGTCACTATAAAAAACCATGGCTGTGCATTTTTAGCACTTGGTGCACAAAAAGCTGCTCTCAAGATTTTATTGATTTCCGATTTTTTCAGAGATTCCTGTTTAAATTTTCTAATACTGCAACGATCATAAATACTATTCATGAAAACCCCTCCTCAATTTCTCATCAAAAAACAGCTCAGTGCAGTAAAACTACATCGAGCTGTTAATTTTTTATAAATTTCTTTCGATATTAGCCATTAAATTTGCTTCTGGCATGTATCCAGAGAAAGCATCTACCTGACGACCATTTTTAAACATAATCATTGTTGGTACACTCATGACACCAAATTTTGCAGCCAAATCTGGACTTCTGTCTACATCGACCTTAACGATCGTTACCTTGTCTTTCATTTTTTCGGCAACACCTTCTAATACTGGACTTAACATTTTACAAGGTCCACACCAAGTGGCAAAGAAATCTACCAATACTGCTTTTTCGTTCATTAATTCATTAAATTCTTGAGTATTTACAATTTTCATAATTAGTTCCTCCATTTGTTAATCTAATCATAGAACATTATTCAGTATACGTCTATTTATTTGCCCAGTACCATTTTATCAATGATCTTACCGATCCCATTATTTAAATTTGTATCTGTAATGATATCAGCTATTTCTTTTACTTCATCCATGGCATTCCCCATAGCTACACCGACTCCGGCTCTTTTTAACATTTGAATATCGTTTTCCGCATCTCCAAATGCCATGACTTCATTCATCGTATATCCATTTTTAGCGGCAATTTTTTCTAAAGCACTTGCCTTAGATACACCCTTTGGCATGATTTCCATCCAAGCTGGACCGACCATCAAAACATCATAATCACTTAAAGCTTCTTTTAGTGCATCTAAATTTTGTTTAAAGAACTTCTCTGAATGAACCATGATAACTTTGTTGATATCCTGCGTCAAACGAACTTCTTCATAAGGAAGATTTATAAAGTTTCGATATTTTCCACCTGACTTCAATCCATAGTCCATTGGTTTTCCCGCAACAACTTCTTTTATTTTCTTTTTCAAACGATTCATTGTAGAAAGATAACTGTAGAAATCATAGCCGCAACAGAAGATACCCTCTACATCAAATTTCTTACAGATTTGTTGGATCTTGATTCCATCTTCTGGCATCAAAACATCATCTAAATCATATTCTTTATTTTTAAAATCATAAATGATCTGTCCGTTTACCAATGCCAAATAGTTGTTACCTTCTTCCAGTCCTAGAGGCTCATACACAAAACGACATCCATTTTTATCACGACCACTGGCAATAACGATCTGTATACCTTTAGCCATTGCCTGTTTGATGGAATCCACTGTTCTTGGATCCATCGTTTTGTCATCCATTAATAAAGTTCCATCTAAATCAAACGCCAAACATTTAATCATATTCGTCTCCTCTTATACGGAAACATTATATCATTTACTATGATACACTGACTAATTTTTAACAGAAGTTTTACTTTCTAATTTCTTAGTTTCAAGTTCTTTTTCTTTATTCTGAATATGGATCTTAGCCAGCTTATAGATACTGGCAACTGTAGGAATTCCTAAGAACATTCCAGGTATACCTGCCAAAGAACCGAAAACAACCACTGTCATCATTACGTAAATCCCTGGTAAACCTACACTGCTGCCTACAACTCTAGGATATATTACGTTACTTTCAAACTGTTGAAGAATACATAAATATACAAGGAATCCTAAAGACATCATTGGATCTACGGTAAAAACCATAAACATACCAATTGCTCCACCAATATAGGCTCCAATCATCGGAATGATATTAATCAAGCCAACTAGCACACCAATCATCAATGGATATGGCATGTTCAATAAATACATTCCTGTTGCACATAGAGTTCCTAAGATCGTTGCTTCTATACATTGTCCGCCAATAAATGATCCAAATGACTGATTTATAATTTTTAATGCAGAAGTCAACTTATCTTTTCTGTCTTTTCCCAAATATAAATCACCTAATCGATGATAAAGCCTTATAAAACGTTCTTTATCTAGTAAAACGTAAATCGCAAAAATGATTGAAAGAATTGTATTGAAAACCGAGTTAACTACAATATTGACCATATTGAATGTAGATCCTAATACATTTCCTAATCCATTCCCTAAAAAAGATAAAGTTTGATCAATCATTTCTTTCCAATTGATTTCTAATCCATTTATCATTTCTACAATATGTGGATTATTTTCAAAAAGATTCGACAAAAATTTAATAGTATCATTAAAATATTGAGGCAATACATCGATAAGTACCTGGCCAGCTTGTCCTAGAGTTGGTATCACAATAGCCAAGACAAAATAAATAATCAAAGCTACACAACATAGGGAGGCTAATAAACTAATTACTCTTTTTATTTTAAGAACAAACTTATTTTTAGATTTTTCTAAAAGTTTTTCTATTCGATTCATCACCAGATTCAAAACATACGCTATCATACCGCCAAATACAAGTACCTTGACAGCGTTCCAAATAACACCAATTGTTTGTTCTACTTTATCAAGATTTAATATACATACAACAAGAATGGCGATCCCTATGATGTATGTCCATATCTTCTTATCAATATCAAAAAATTTCATAATTTCCTCCAAGTAATATCTTATTTGATTATAGCTTACTTCTATCATTTTGTCTTATTATTTATCGACCATGATCTTTCTTTATGATTTAATAATACCGGAGATGAATAAAATGAAGATTCAATTACCTAAAATATCAAATATTTTGGATCCATATCAAAATGATCCTACTATTTTTTACGACCACTATATTCAAGATATCAAATTTGAACAAACCGTCATACAAAATATTGAAAATCAAAATATAACGATTGATGCCTGTCGATTTGATCATGTTTCATTTCAAAATATTCAGTTTGAACAGGCTGAATTGTTGGATATCGTATTTGATCACTGCGAATTTGAAAATACTCACTTTTTAAAATGCAGTCTATATCGTGTTCAATTCATCAACTGTCGCTGTATGGGAATTGAGATCAGCGATTCTTTGTTAGATAACACTCTATTTGATTCCTGTAATAACGCTTATTCAAACTATGGCATGTCGTCTTTTAAAAAAGTTCGCTACGAAAATACAAACCTTGAAAATTCCGGCTTTATTCAATGCACTTTCAAAGATATTGAATTCAAAAATGTTCAACTCGATGATAGTGACTTCTTTAACACAAACTTAAATAAAGTCGATTTTTCAACATGCCAAATCAATAATATCGGTGTCAGTGAAAATATGTTAAAAGGTATCATCATCAACACCCAGCAAGCCATGACATTCTTAAAACTATTAGGAATCGTAGTTAAATGATAATTGTACTTGTACTAAATATAGTTGTCTATCTTAAAGGTTAAACATCTCTGATACATCATCAAATGACAACATTTATTTATAATCCTTATCACAAAATGTTGACCCCTTCCCCGTATATTTTTGCATAATGAATAAAACGGAGGGAGAAAGATTATGGAAAAATTTAAAAATTCAATTCCGCCAAAAAATCCTGTTGAAAAAAAAGCTTTTTATAAAAAATGGTGGTTTTGGCTTATTGTGGTGTTTATCATTATTGGAGTTGCAGGGAATGGTGGAAATTCTGAAAATATAGAGAATAAAGAAGATAATAAAACCATAGAAGAAACAAAACAAAATGATGAACAAATCAAGGAGAAGCCTAGTATTCCTGCTGAATATCGATCAGCTTTAAACAAAGCACAAAGCTATTCTGATTTAATGCACATGTCAAAAGCTGGAATATATGATCAGTTAACTTCTGAGTACGGAGAGCAATTTTCAGCAGAAACTGCACAATATGCAATTGATAATGTAACTGCAGATTGGAATGCAAACGCATTAGAAAAGGCTAAATCATATCAGGAAGATATGAGTATGTCACCTAATGCGATATATGATCAATTAATCTCTGAATATGGAGAACAATTTACTCCAGAAGAAGCTCAATACGCTATAGATAATTTGCCACAGTAGAATTAAAGGGACTGTTACGAAATGAATAATTCGAAACAGTCCCTTTTTGACACTTGGTGCAGGAGAAGGGATTTGAACCCTCACGCGATTGCTCGCACTGCCGCCTGAAGACAGCGTGTCTGCCGTTCCACCACTCCTGCAAAAAAAGGCTTTTTCAAGCCTTTTAATTATATCATTTTTGAGTTTAAAATAAACCTTTAATTTTACCGTCTTGGTCAATATCCATATCCAATGCAGACGGATGTTTTGGAAGACCAGGCATTGTTAATACCTTGCCCGTTAAGGCAACGATAAATCCTGCTCCTAAGCTAGGGCGAAGTTCACGAACGGTAATTCTAAAACCTGTAGGTCTACCCATTAATTTTCCATCATCTGATAAAGACATCTGTGTCTTTGCCATACAGATAGGAAGTTTATCCCAACCTAACTCATTAAATTTCTTGATTTGTTCTTTTGCTTCATCTGTGAAATCTACACCATCTGCTCCATAAACTTTCTTGGCAATTGTTTCAATTTTTTCTTCAATAGAGTCTTCTAATGGATATAATGGCGCAAAATTATTCTCTTGATCACATAATGAAACAACTTTCTGAGCTAAATCGATAGCTCCTTCACCACCTTTTGCCCATACTTGCGACAAAGACATTGGGTGTCCGTTTTCTTTACACCAATTTTCTAATGCTTCAATTTCACTTGGTGTATCGGTTGCGAATTCATTGATCGCAACAATATAAGGAAGACCAAATTGTTTGATCGTATCAATATGTTTTGCCAAGTTTTCGCATCCTGCCAACATAGCTTCAACATTTTCTTCTTTTAGATTTTCAAGTTCAATTCCACCATGTTGCTTCAATGCACGAATTGTCGCAACGATTACAACAGCACTTGGGTTCAATTTAGCTAAACGGCATTTGATATCAAGGAACTTTTCAGCACCAAGATCTGCACCAAATCCAGCTTCCGTTACTGTGTAATCAGCTAAACGTAGACAAGCCTTCGTTGCGATAACAGAGTTACATCCATGAGCAATATTCGCAAAAGGGCCGCCATGGATCAACACAGGATTATGCTCTAAGGTCTGCACAACATTTGGCAAAATAGCATCTTTCATGACCATTGCCAAAGCACCTTCAATACCTAGATCATGCACATACACAGGTTTATCATCATATGTATAAGCAACTAACATCTGGCCAAAACGTTTTTTTAGATCCATTAGATCATCTGCCAAACACAAAGCTGCCATAACTTCACTTGCTACAGTAATATTGAAACCATCGTTTCTTTCTACACCATTGGCTTTAGGACCTTGTCCAATATTGATGTTACGTAATGTACGATCATTCATATCCAAACAACGCTTGAAAGTGATTTTTTCTGGATCGATATTTAATTCATTTCCCTGGTGTAAATGATTATCCAGAATTGCACTTACTAAATTGTTTGCGGTAGTAATCGCATGCATATCACCTGTAAAATGAAGGTTGATATCTTCCATTGGAACAACCTGTGCATAACCGCCGCCCGTAGCTCCACCTTTCAAACCAAAAACTGGACCTAGACTTGGTTCACGTAAGGCCATCATCGTTTTTTTGCCAAGGCGATTTAAGGCATCTCCTAATCCAACTGTTGTTGTACTCTTTCCTTCTCCAGCTTTTGTAGGATTGATTGCGGTTACCAGAATTAACTTACCTGGCTCATTGTTTTCAATCTGACGTAAGAAATCAAAAGATAATTTAGCTTTATACTTTCCGTAGTTTTCCAGCATATCTGGCTGAATCCCTACTTTTTTGGCAACCTCTTCAATAGGCTCCATCACACATTCTTGAGCGATTTCTAAATCTGTTTTAGCCATAATTAATCCATATCCTTTCTACCAATATCTGTTCTAAAGAATAATTTATCACAATGAATTTTCTTGATTTCGTTATATGTATGTTCAAATGCTTCTTCTAAAGTTGGTTCAAGTGTTACGACCATCAAAACACGGCCTCCAGCAGTTACCAAATTTCCGTCAACTTCCTTTGTTCCCATATGGTATACAAAACCATCCACATCATCTACTCCCTCAATAATAGCTCCTGATGTAGATCCTGCAGGATAGCCTTCACTTGCTAGAACAACACCATGACTTACTTTGTCACTCCATTTTAATTTTACTGGTTTATTATTCATAACATCCAAAATAGCCTGTACAAAATCACTTTCAAGTCGTGGCAGGATAACTTCAGCTTCTGGATCACCAAAACGAGCATTGAATTCTATCGTTTTGATTCCATCCTTTGTCATCATCAAACCACCATACAAGAATCCTGTAAATGGAACATTTTCTTTGACCATAGCTTTAGCCATAGGACAAAGAATTGTATCTAAAGCTTCCTGAATGATTTCTGGAGTGATTTTTTTTACCGGGCTATAAGATCCCATACCACCTGTGTTTGGTCCTTTATCTCCGTCAAAAACACATTTGTGATCTTGTGCCACTTCCAATGGAACTACCAACTCATTGTGCACAAGACAAATCAATGAGAACTCAAATCCTTCCAAATACTCTTCAATCACAACTTGATTGTTTTCAATATCAAAGGCAATCTTTAACGCTTCATTAGCCTGGTCAAGATCCATCGCAACAGTAACACCTTTACCAGCTTTTAAACCATCTTCTTTAATTACGATTGGAGCCCCCTTAGATTCAACATATTTCCAAGCTTCTTCATAATTATCAAAAGTTTGATATGCTGCTGTAGGAATATCGTATTTTGCCATGATCTGCTTCGCAAAATCTTTACTTGATTCCACTTGAGTTGCAGCTTTTGTAGGACCAAAAATCTTCAATCCTTCTTTTTCAAATGCATCAACAATTCCTAAAGAAAGCGTAGCTTCTGGACCAACGATCGTTAGATCAATTTCATTTTCTTTAGCCGCTTTGACCAAACCTTCAATATCTGAATCACTTACATTTAAACAAGTCGCGATCTTTGCCATCCCTGGATTACCAGGTGCACAATATAATTGATCACATAATTTAGATGCATGAGCTGCTTTAGCCAAAGCGTGCTCACGACCACCTTTACCAACTACAAGAATTTTCATTTGAATATCTCCTTTTTCTTATCAGGAATATTTTAACACATCTTTGATAATTAGATTTCCTTTAATTCATTAAAATATATAAAAAGGCAGATTTTACTCTGCCATTCGTTTCGTATATTCTGTTTTATACTCGTTCAAAACATTTTTAAGATCATCCAATGTATTAATCTTAGAACATTCGTTTTTAAAATAATGTGACCCCGGTAATCCTTTTAAATACCAGGAAGCCAATCCTCGCATTTCTTTGATGGCGATGACCTCGCCTTTGTTTTTGATCAATCCATTGGCATGTTTCAAACATATTTCAATTCGATCATTAAAATCATAGGTATGATGTTCATTATAAAGAGCATCTTTGCATTCCTGAATCAAAAAAGGATTTCCAATAATGCCTCTTCCAATCATTACTGCATCGCAGCCTGTTTCTTTCTGCATGCGAAAGAAATCATCTACACTACGCACATCACCATTCCCAATAACTGGAATAGAAACTGCTTCTTTGACTTGTTTGATATATGACCAATCCGCTTTGCCTTCGTACATCTGACTTCTTGTTCGTCCATGTACCGCAACCGCTTTAACGCCCACACCTTCCATGGCCTTAGCCATTTCAACACAGTTAATATGATCTTTATCAAACCCGATACGCATCTTTACAGTAACTGGCTTATTTACATTTTCTACGATATGACTTACCAGTTCTTTGGCATAATCTATATCTTTCATTAAATAACTTCCAGCTTTGGCTTTAATAACTTTGTTGACTGGACAACCCATATTAAAATCAATAATATCGCAGTTTGTCTGGGTATCAAGATACTTTGCGGCATATACGACCGTATCTATATCATGTCCAAATAACTGAAAGCTTACAGGATGTTCATTTGGATCAACATCACACATTGAAAATGTCTTTTTTGAATCATAGTATAAAGCTTTGTCGCTTACCATTTCATTGCAGACAAGACCTGCTCCAAACTCTTTGGCAATTACGCGAAAGGCAATATTGCTGATACCAGCTAAAGGCGCTATTACGATGGGATTATCGATTGTCACATCGCCAATTTTAAACATTTCTTGACTCCAGTATTTTTCTTAGGTCCTCTTCGCTAAAATCATATCGCTCATTACAGAAATTACAAGTAATGTGACAACCATGATCCTTATCGATCATATCTTGAATTTCTTCATCTTTTAATGTAGAGATGGCATTGGCCATTCTTTCCTTAGAACATGGACATGAATAGCGCACATCACTTGTATCCAGGATCTTAGCATCTTCAAACATGTCATTCACAAGATCTTTCAATTCCATATCATCATAATCCAACATCAAAGTAGACATTGGTTTTAAACCTTGCAATAGATGTTCACAAATTAAGATATCTTCTTCGGTTGCATCTGGTAACATCTGTATGATCATGGCACCAGCACTTTGCACATTGCCATCTTTACCAATCAAAACACCAACACTAACAGCGGTTGGAATTTGTTCAGATAAAGTAAAATAATACGCAAAATCTTCTCCAATTTCTCCAGATACAAGTTCTACAGTTCCTGAAAAGTTTTCTTCCATGTTTAGATCTTTTGTCACGGTCAATGTACCATCTTTACCAACAACGGCACCCACATTTAATTTACCTTTATCTAAGAACACATCTTCTACATGCGGATTGGAACAAAAACCGCGAACCGTTCCATCATGATAAGCATCCACAATAATTGATCCAATAGGTCCATGCCCATTGATCGTAATGGTCAACATTTCTTCATCTGATTTCAACATGCTTCCCATGATACTTCCTACAGACAGCGTTCTTCCTAAAGCAGCACAGGCACAAGGATGCAAATCAAAACGATCTCTTGCTTCCTGTACCATATCTGTCGTTCTAACAATATATAAACGGACTCTATCCTGGCAAACCAGGGCTCTACATAATTGATCTTTCATTTGTCTCCTCCAAAAGAAAAGACGCCTAGCGTCTTAATCTTTCTTTTTTGTTAATTCATTTAAAGCATCATCCAAATCTTGTTTTTCAACACCAACTGGAGGTTTAGGTGGAACTTCTGTTTCTACAGGTTCTTTCACTTCAACTTCTTTTGGCTCTTGAACTTCAACAGGTTCATTTGGATTTGTAATCTGACCATAATTCATCAAATTTGTGATTTCTTCATTTGTTAAAGTTTCTCGTTCAACTAATGATTTTGCAATCAAATCCAATAAATCTCTGTTTTCTTCCAAGATCTTGCGGCAGTTTTCATGACATTCATCAATGATCTTACGAACTTCTTTATCGATTTCAGCTGCAACACCATTTGAATAATTACCACCTTGTGTATAATCACGTCCAAGGAATACATTTCCCTGAGGATCTGCATACTGAATTGGACCTAAACTTGACATACCATAAACACGAACCATGTTTTTAGCAATCTTTGTCAATTGTTCAATATCATTGACCGCACCGGCACTGATTTCTCCAAATACCAGTTCTTCAGAAGTACGACCACCTAGTAATCCAGTGATCTTCGCAAGGAATTCACTCTTGCGATGGAAGTATTTTTCTTCTCTAGGAGTCATCAAGTTATAACCACCAGCTTCTCCACGAGGAATAATCGTTACTTTCTGTACCATGTCTGCATCTTCCAGTTTTAAACCAATTACCGCATGACCTGCTTCATGATATGCAACCAGCAATTTATCTTTTTCTGTGTATTTCTTAGATTTTTTAGCTGGCCCCATCATAACTCTATCGATGGCCTCATCTAAGTCATTCATAGTAATCTGCGTTTCTTTATTACGTACCGCCAAAATAGCACCTTCGTTTAATACGTTTGCTAAATCAGCCCCTGAGAATCCAGGTGTACGTCTTGCCAGATTTTCTAAAGATACATCGCTTGCAAGCTTTTTGTTACGTGCATGAACCTGAAGAATTTCTTCACGTCCTTTAATATCCGGTAAGTTAACCGTTACGCGACGATCAAAACGTCCGCTACGCAATAATGCAGGGTCTAGAACATCTGGTCTATTAGTTGCGGCAATAATAACGATACCATTGTTATCCGTCATACCATCCATTTCAACCAGCAACTGGTTCAATGTCTGCTCACGTTCATCGTTTCCGCCACCCATTCCAGCTCCACGCTGTCTACCAACTGCATCAATTTCATCAATAAAAACAATACAAGGAGCGCTCTTTTGTGCGTTTTTGAACATATCACGAACTCGGCTGGCACCTGTTCCGACAAACATTTCTACGAAATCACTACCTGAAATTGAGAAGAATGGAACATTAGCTTCTCCGGCTACAGCTTTCGCCAACAATGTTTTACCTGTTCCTGGTGGACCTACCATCAACACACCTTTAGGAATATGGGCACCCATATCCGTAAATTTCTTTGGTGAACGCAGATAGTCAATGATTTCTTTAACTTCTTCTTTTTCTTCTTCACAACCGGCAACATCTTTAAATCGAACTTTAACATTTGATTCAACACGTGCTTTTGATTTGGCAAACTCAAACGCTTTATTGCTGCCAGAACCACCCATCTTAGAGAACATCAGATAGAAGAATACACCAATGATCAAGAATGGAATCAAATTCACAAGCAAATTGATCCATACACTATTTTGATTTGGATCGGCGATTGTTAAACGTCCGCCATCTTCTGTCAACGTTGTTTCTAACCACTCAAGGTTCGCCTCTGTATTTGGTACAATGACCCTAAATCCAGAAATAGCATCTTTGCCTTCTGTTTTATAACTTCCTTCGACCTGAATAATAGTGGTTGAGATCGTTAAGGTGCTATCTTCAAATTCCGCATGTTCCGCTACGTCTTTGAATCTTGAATAGTTCATTTGTTCAGTTGTTCCTTGAGAACTATAGAAAATCAAAGACATCACAATTGTGATGATGAAGATGGTTGGTAAATAATTTAACCATTTCTTCATTAATATTCCTCCTACTCGTAGATTTCTGGTTTTAATATCCCAATAAATGGTAAATTGCGATATTTCTGGTTATAATCCAAACCATAACCAACAACAAATTCATTTGGTACAGTATAACCAACATAATCGGCTTTAATATCAACAACTCTTCGCTCTGGTTTATCCAGCAAAGAAACGATTTTGACATCAGTTGCCCCTTTATTCATGAACATCTGTTTAACTTCACGTAAAGTACGTCCTGTATCCACGATATCCTCTACAACTAGAATATGTCTTCCTTTACAAGAAATATCCATATCTTTTTCAATACGAACATCTCCAATTGATTCCGTTCCATCATATGAACTAACAGACATAAAATCAATCTCACAATCAAATGTAAAACGTTTGATTAATTCAGCCATAAAAGGAACGCTTCCTTTTAACAATCCTACAACGATAGGAACTGCATGTAGTTTTTCATAATCCGATTCAATTTGTTCTGCTAATTCTACACATCTTTTTTCAATTTGTTCTTCATTCAATAATACTTTAAGTATATCGTCACTAATCATTTGATTTCTCCTTAAATCACGTCAAATATTGTACCATAAACAAATTAGGTTTGATACTAAAATGTTCGACATCACAACCAATCCCCGGCACAAATATCACTTTTTTTGCCGAATTTTCCATCACAAGCCATTCTTTACGATAAATTTTAGGAATCTTTCTATCAATTAGAAACCTTGAAACCTTTTTGGTTCCATATCTAAGTTTGATTTGATCTCCTGGTTTTACGCTTCGAATCACAAGAGGAAAATCCTTTTCAGATACATAGATCGATTCAATCACTTTCCCTGTTTTTAATAGGCTAAAGCTATCATCTGTGATGTATTCAAGGTAAGAAACAGTATAGCTCTTATTCTCTTTTATTTTTTTAAAATACAGCATTCCTTCATAAGATTCAAGATAATATCCATCGATTTCTAATAAGCAATTGGATTGAAGCTGTTCAATTAGAGATTTCATATGTTTTTTAGAATAATGATTCCCAATCTCTAAATGCAGATAATACTCTAATATAAACCAGGCATTTTCCTGTTTTAACAATGTATCTATCGAACGATTCCAGCCTTTTAAAAAGGAAGCAGCTTTTTCTCTTTTGTCTTTTAACTTAATATTTTCTTTTTGTATTTCTTCATTTAATCGCAATTTTTCCAATAAACTCATCTTTTCAATCTGAGAATGACGAATCTTGTTTCGCGTATAATCATTTCCTAAATTAGACTCATCAATTCCATATTCTATATTATTTTGATCACAATACTCCATTAACTGCGTTTTTGTTTCATGCAGTAAAGGTCGTATGATCTTCATACCTTTCATGATATTTTCTGATTTGAGCCCATAATGGTCACAAAGCATATTTCTACTTTTTTGAAAAAGATACGTTTCTAAATGATCGTCGAGATGATGGGCAACATATATTTGATCTGTATCATTCTTTGCGGCAAGTTCAAAGAAAAAGTCGTAACGCACCTTTCTTGCCCAACTTTGAAAATTAGACTTGTTATCAAAAGTGGGTTCCTGTACTTCCACCTCAATTGATCTTTTTTGGCAATAATCCCTTACAATTTTTTCATCTCGATTTGCAGTATCTCGTTTATGATAATTGACATGGGCCACAATGATCGTATGCCCTTGTTTATATAATTTGTCTAGAAGCGCCATGCTGTCAGGACCGCCTGAACAAGCTACGATTATCTTTTTTTGCATATGTCTATTCTAACACAAGGTCAAAAAAAAAGACCATAATATGCACGATATCATGGTCAAAAAACATCTTAGTAGTTTTTAGCTTCTTTTCTGAATACAGCCTGAGGATATCCACAAACCGGGCAAGCTTTAGGAGCATTTACACCAGTGTATTTGAATCCACAGATTCCGCAGATCCAAGTATCTGATTCTTCACCAGAGAATACTTTTTCATTTTCTACATTGCTCAAAAGTTTCAAATAACGTTCTTCATGTTCTTTTTCGATCTGAGCAACTTTTTCCATCTGGAATGCGATAGCTGTAAATCCTTCTTCACGAGCTACTTCTGCAAATTCTTTGTACATGCTAGTCCATTCATAGTTTTCACCTTCAGCAGCCGCTTTTAAGTTTTCAGCAGTTGTTCCAATTTTTCCACCATTTAAATGCTGGAACCATAAACGAGCATGTTCTTGTTCGTTACGAGCAGTTTCTTCAAAGATTTCTGCAATCTGGTTCATACCTTCCTGACGAGCTTTGTTAGCAAAGTAAGTGTACTTATTTCTTGCCTGACTTTCACCTGCAAAAGCTGTCTGCAAATTCTGTTCTGTTCTAGATCCTTTTAATTCCATTTTTATTTACCTCTTCTTTCTTGATGGCAATCATGACAAATACCGTATAAAGTCAACGCATGAGATTCAATTGAAATATCAAGCTGTTTGGCAAATTTAGCTTCGATAGAACGATCATAAGGCAAATCTATATCATACATTCTGTGACACTTAGTACAAACAAAATGATCATGAGGTTTACATGTTTTATCATAGACCTGCTTTTTTGAATCAGTCATGACAGAGGCAATTTTATATTCATCAACTAAGATCGATAAATTACGATAAACTGTAGCTAATGAAATATTCTTTCCCTCTTTTAGAAGACCTTCATAGATCTCGTCGGCACTTAAATGCGCATCCTGGCATTGAATGTAATCATAGATCCATTCTCGTTGCACTGAGTTTCTGGTACCCATCTAGCCACCTTCCTAACTAAGAACTATTATTAGTTTAATCCTATAAATAAAGTTTTTCAAGTATTTTACAACTTAACAAATTGTTCTACATTCAATACGAAAATAGTGGCTCCACCAACTTGAACTTCTACTGGGAAACTTGCATAACGACCAATATCATAGCTTGCGGTACTAGGAACGATTTCTGTACGTTTACTTGAATACTCACCTATGATGTTGATCGCATCCTGTACTTTTTCATCCTCACAACCGACAATCAAAGTAGTATTTCCTGCTCTTAAAAAACCACCTGTTGTCGCCAGTTTCGTGACCTGAAATCCATTCTTGTTTAATGCATTGCTAGCGGCTGGACTATCATCATTTGAAAGAATTGCCAATATGAGTTTCATGACATAAGCCCTCCTTATCTTTATTTGTATTATACCACTCAAGCTATGCTCTGGAAAAGTTAAGTTTCCTTAAAAGAGCTTTTTTGATTACTATACTGAAATCAACGAACAAATGCATTTCTTTGAGATTTATTTATCTAGATATTTTTCTTTCAGCACTTGCATCGCTTTTTTATTCACATTGTTTACCTGTAACTCCAATTCCCTGGAAGATATTCGTTTTGCGCCTTGAGCGAAGATAGCATTTTGAATCAAACCATCACTTGAAGCCACACTCAAAACATATTTTCCTTTTAGATCATGCACGGCCTTTTCAATATAAGCATCGGCTGTCTGCGATGTTTTTGTGTATACGATATCTACATTAGCTCTATGTTCTGTATGCGTTGCATTGTCTTTGATCCTATAGGCATCAAAGACAAGGATCAAACGAATTCCACGATATCCTTGATAGTTAACTAAAAGATCAATAAGTCTTTCTCGAGCCATTCCGATATTCTCTTTGGCAAGTTGTTTTAATTCCTCCCAGGCAAAGATCATATTGTAACCATCTACGATCAAACAAGATTCTTTATTAGATTGAATTGTTGTTTTTTTCATATCCAGATCTTTCTTTGGCTTTCGCATTTGCTTCTTTTCTTTTTTATTTCTTCCTCCAGCTGTCTCAAAGACTCTTTTGATTTCTTCTTCATTCACTTTATATCTCGTACTTTGATATGTTGAAGATCCGGATTCTTTTGGCTGAATATGCATCATTTCATCCGCTTCATCCCAAGGTACATAGTATCCTGCTCCATGTGCACAGAAAACCGAGCCACTAGGATTCGCTAGATCTTTTTGATCATCATAGCCAATCTTTGCCACGATAGCTTCTTGATCCTGACATGGATAATACCCGTCCAGTTCACAAGAAAATCTTCCCATGCCTTTTGTATAAGCTGCTACATCCATCTGATAGTTTCTTAAGTTTGCTACAGGCCCAATTCCTTTGATCGTCATCGTCTGATCAAGATTATCTTTGATTTCTACCTGAGCTTTTCTTGTTTCTAAATCATATAAAGCCCTTGATAACACTTCACCTGGCACGATCAGTTCAAAGCGATAATATGGCTCCAACAAAATATTTTCTGCTTTTTTTAATGCCTGCCTTACTGCTCTTTTAGAGGCTTGGTAAAAATCCTGTCCTTCTGTATGTTTTAAATGTCCTTTGCCTGCCGTTAATATGATTTTTACTCCCGTTAACATAGATCCAGTCAAGACGCCTTTATGATGAATCTTATGTAAAGAACTTAAGATTTGTTTTTGCCAGGCAGCACTTAATTCATCCTGTGAAACTTCACTTGCGATTTCGATGCGCTCTTTATCTTTAAGCGGTTCTAAGCGAACATGAACTTCTGCATAATGTCGTAGCGGTTCAAAATGTCCAGCACCATTGACCGATTCTTTGATCGTTTCTTTGTAGACAATACTTCCATTAGAAAATCCTACACTTACTCCTGTTCTATCTTTGATCAGTTTCTGTAAAACTTCAATTTGTACAGCGCCCATTACGCTCAAAGATATTTTCTTTCTATCCTCATCATAATAGATTTCAAGACTTGGATCCTGGCTGGAAAGTATATTTAAATAACGCATCATCTGTAATGCATCGACTCCTTCTGGAAGCAATAGTTCATAATTCATATATGCATTCAAAAGTGGTTTTGACATATCCTTTTCAAATCCCAGACCTTGACCCGCTTCAAATCCATTTAACCCTTTTAAAGCACAGACCATACCGGCTTCTGCCGTATCGACCATGGTAAATTGTCTACCACTGTATATACGTATTTGATCTATCTTTTCTTCTTCACTTAATTTTTGTTTAGCGCTAAGCGTACCTCCTGTGATTTTTACATGAACTAATCGATTATTTTTTTCATCACTGCTGATCTTAAAAATTCGTGCTCCAAATTCATCTGGATATACTTTAGGCAGACTTAATTCACAAAGCGCATCCATTAATTCAATGATTCCTTCATTCTTTAAAGCCGAGCCAAAAAAACAAGGAAAACACTCTCTTTTGTAAATAGATGACTGAATGGATTCTAGTGATATTTTTCCTTCTTCCAAGTATTCGTTCAACATATTTTCATTCACCAAAGCTAGTTTTTCATCTTTTTGTGAATCTAAATAATCAATACAGTTTGAATGAATCTTTGTTATCAAATCTTCCATAAGTTCTTCTCTAGCTTGATAACTAATATCCATTTTATTGATAAATATCAAAGTTGGAACTTTATAATGTTCTAAACACTTCCAAATCGTTTGTGTATGGCTTTGTACACCATCCTGTCCGTTGATCAATACAATTGCCAAATCCAGAACGCTTAAAACTCGTTCCATTTCACTTGAAAAATCTACATGTCCCGGTGTATCCAAAATATATATTTCGCTATCATTCCATTTATAATTAGCCTCTTTGGAGTAAATCGTTATGCCTCGATCTCGTTCCTGTTGATCATAATCCAAGAACGTATCCTGATGATCGACCCTACCCATTTTTCTTATATTTCCTGCATTATATAACATGCTTTCGACACAGGTCGTCTTCCCTGCATCTACATGGGCTAATATACCAACACATATTCTCTTCATCGAAAGTCCCCTTTTTATTTCGAATATAGTATAACAGAAGTTGTTCTCTCATTCTAAAAAAGCTCAGTTGGTTGGTGCATGTATCATAAAATCTGTTATAATATATGCACTATGAATTACAGTGTTTGCATACTCGCTGCCGGTAAAGGCAGCCGAACTCAATTAGACTTTAATAAAGTTTTTTTTAAATTCAGTGATGGCACCAGTGTCTTAGATCGAAGCGTTAATTTATTTAACGAAGATCCAGACTGTAAAGAAATCATTCTTGTCGTGGCCAAACATGAACAAGAATATGTCGAAAAACTTTATCAAAATCTGGATAAAGTAAAGATCACGATAGGAGGAAAAACTCGTCAGGAAAGTGTTTCTCATGGGTTAAGATTGGTTTGCAGCGAACATGTATTTATTCATGATGGTGCCAGACCCTATCTAAACATGGAAGAAGTCAACAAACTAAAACAAACACTTTCAGACTACGATGCCTGTTTATTAATGGTTCCAAGTGTAGATACTGTAAAAATTGTAGAAAATGGATTTGTCAAAGAAAGCCTGGATCGTTCTTTGTTATATAACGCCCAGACTCCACAGTGTTTTAAGACATCCTTGTTAAAAGAATGCCATCAAAAAGCTTTGGAGGATCAAAGAGAAGCCACTGATGATGCACAACTTGTCGAATGGTATTCAAACACTTTGATCAAAGTTGTTACAGGAAACGCATCTAATATCAAGATTACCAATCCTGGTGATTTACCGAAATAGAAAGAGGAATTTGTATGGAATACACAGCACTTATTTTTGATGACTGTCAAGATGAAACAGATTCATATGAGAATCTCGTTGATACGATCAACGTCTATAAAAACGATCCAATGTGCAAGCAAATCGTTGTCAGCTGTACAGCAGAATGGCTTTTAAGATTAGCTCATTCTCCAATTTCAAAAGTTCTTTTAGTACAGATGGCAAATACACCCTACGTTGCCTTATTAAATGGATTAAAAGCTGTATCTATGGAAAACGTCCTGGTTAATGGACTTTCTAATGTTCCAACAAATGAAGATATCCAAAAAATCTTGAGCAGTCTTTCTCAATACCCTGCAATCTATATGAACAAAGATTTACAGGCATTTGATACCCGCTTACTTATGTTTTCTTTACAGGTGGCTATCGAACAAAATCTTGCGATCGACACATATGCACAAGCTGTAGAAGCTTTAGGAGAGACGCCCCTGCAACACATTAAAGGATGATGTCTAATGAAAGTGGAAGTTAAAAGCTATACAGATAAAGAAACAGGTCTAACTTCTAATCAAGCTTTATCTCATAAAAAGAACACCTTGGAAGCTTCTGTTTCCAAAACATATACAAAAATATTAAAAGAGCATGTTTTTACCTTTTTCAATATGATCAATGTCGTTTTAGCTGTCTTAGTCATCTTTACGGGTTCCTATCGAAACATGCTTTTTATGCTTGTCGTTATCTTCAACATGATCATTGGTTTGATCCAGGAAATTCGTTCAAAGCGTAAATTAGATAAGCTCGCCTTGGTTCACCAACAAAAAATACATGTTCTAAGAGATGGACACATATCTCGTATTTCTATTGATCAAATTGTTGAAGACGATATCTTGATCATCAAATCTGGTGACCAGGTTCCTTGCGATGGCGTATTGAGAGAAGGCAGCATTGAATGCGATGAATCTATGCTAACAGGAGAGAGCGATGCTATTGAAAAATTTGAAAATGACAGCATCTTCTCTGGAAGTATCATTGTATCTGGACAAGCTAAGATGCAGGTTGTTACAGTTGGAGAAGATACATATGCTCATTCTATATTAAAACATGCCAAACGTGAAAAACGCTATCCAAGCCAGTTACGTGACAGTATTCAATCAATCATTCGTTTCAGCACAATCGTTTTGCTCCCTGCAGGAGTGTTGCTGTTTTTAAAACAATTCTTATCAGATCCTACCGATTTAAACGACGCTATTCTTTCAACAGTCGCTGCTATTGTTGGTATGATCCCAGAAGGCCTTGTGCTTTTAACTAGTATTGCTTTAAGTGTCGGGGTTATGAAGCTGACACAAAAAAACGTTCTTGTCCAAGAACTATACTGCATTGAAACACTTGCCAGAGTAGATACATTGTGTCTAGATAAAACAGGTACGATTACACAAGGAGAAATGAAAGTAATTCATATTGACACAGCTCATGATTTATCTATGATCAAGCAAACTCTTGCCAATATGTTTTCTTCTTTACAAGATGATAATACAACAGCTAAAGCTATACGTGAGTATGTATCAAACATTGAGCCAACTCAGATAACAAAAGATATAATTCCTTTTTCGAGCTCAAGAAAAGCATGTGGAGCGGTTTTTCAAGATGCAAAATATATTCTTGGGGCCTATTCATTTATCATTCAAAAACAAGATCCTGAAATTATAAAAAAACTAAATGAATATGGAAATAAAGGGTATCGAACTTTGATCCTGGCACGTTCAAACTCAAAAGATCATCAACTATACGGTGACTTTGAAATTCTTGCCTTTATTTTAATTCAAGATGCTTTAAGAAACGACGCATCTACGATTCTTTCCTACTTTAAAAAACAAAACGTCGATTTAAAGATTATTTCCGGCGATGATGAAAAAACTGTATCTGCTTTGGCAAAAGAAGCAGGAGTAACTGGAAAATCAATTGATATGACAGGCATTCAAGATGTACGACAAGTAATCGAAGATCATGCCATTTTTGGAAGAGTTACGCCTGAACAGAAAAAAGAAATGATCATTGCCTTAAAAGAAAAAGGTCACACAGTTGCTATGACCGGAGATGGCGTCAATGATGTCATGGCATTAAAAGAAGCGGATTGCTCAATTGCTATGGGCTCTGGCAGTGAAGCAGCCAAGAAAATCGCATCTATGGTTTTATTAAATGATCAATTTAAGTCACTTCCTTCCATATTACATGAAGGACGATGCATCATAAACAACATCCAAAGAACTGCCTCACTGTTTTTAGTTAAAACATTATTTTCTTTTGGTTTAAGCTTATTAACACTAGTATGGCTTACCGAATACCCTTTCCAGCCAATTCAATTAACACTTATTTCAACACTGGCAACAGGATTACCTAGCTTTATTTTAACATTAGAACCAAACGCCACAAGAGTAGAAGGAAACTTTCTTGTCAATGTCTTCTCACGTGCTTTACCCGGAGCTATTTGTGTTGTCGTATCCGTTATCTTAGCTTCTATATTAACACCAGTTTTAAGTACCAACAGCGAACAGTTCTCAACCATTTGTACTTTAATTGCCGGTTTTAATGCCTTATGTGTTCTTACTGGAGCATGTATCCCATTTACCCGTTTAAGACATCTTCTTGTTATTTGTATGATTGCATTCTTTGCGATATCCATCATATTCTTCCATAATTTCTTTTATATCGTTCCTTTGAATATTACACAAATTATCTTTGTATTGATTGTTTGTGTGATGATTCCATTTATACAAAGATTCTTAAATCTTTGGTTTAAAAAACAACTTCGACTTCATTACAAAAAGGGCTAACAGCCCTTTTTCCTCTTTTAACACGGAGTTTCCTTTGCTTGTTTCAATAATTGCTTTTTCACACTTTTAAAACCTAAGATCGTTTCATTTGTATATCCTGCTAATTATCTATCACACCTCAGATAGGAAAAAGGACAAAAAAACAGTAGAAAATGCTAAATTTCTACTGTTTTTTAATATTTAAGAAAATAATGATCAAATTCGGCGAATCGTTTTGATTCTTTGATCCTTTAATGGCTTATCCTGCCAATTTGTTTTTACAGATGCAATCTTATCTACAGCTTCCATCCCTTCAATCACTTTTCCAAAAGCTGCGTATTGTCCATCTAGATGAGGAGCATCTTGATGCATGATAAAGAACTGTGAACTCGCTGAATTAGGCATATTTGTTCTAGCCATAGATAAAACACCACGAGTATGTGCTAAATCATTTTGGAATCCATTAGCTCTGAATTCTCCAACGATCGTATCTTTACTGCCACCCATACCGGTTCCAGTTGGATCACCACCTTGAATCATGAATCCTTTGATAACGCGGTGAAAGATTAATCCATCATAAAATTTTTCATCCACTAATTTTAAAAAGTTTTCTACTGTTTTAGGTGCTGCTTCAGGATATAGCTCTGCCTTGATTTCATCACCGTTTTCCATTGTAATCAAAATTAATTCTGTTTTCATAATAATCCTTTCCATTTACTCATAGATAATACAACAAACAAGCCATTTTCATCAAGATATTGTATAATACTGTTATTATGAAAAGAATAGGCCTGATTGGTTTATCTGATCCAGTGGATAAATCAAAAGTAAACGAAATAATTACAAGACTCGAAAAAAGTGGATATCAGATTATTGTAGCTGACAGTTTGTTTAAATCTGCTTCAGCAAAGGAAAAAGCAGATGATTTTAACATGTTCTGTAAATTAGATCTTGAAGGAATTTTTGATCTTTCCGGAGGTGATCTGGCAAACACATGTATTCCTTTCATCGATTTTAAAGCTTATCAAAATGGTTCTGCCTGCTTTTATGGTTATAGCGACCTTAGTGTTGTATTAAATGCACTCTATTCAAAAACAAAAAAGAAAACTTGTCTTTTTCAACTTCGAAACAACCTTAATATTGAAGATACACAAAACGCTTTTAAATTCACATGGCTTAAAAAGAAAAATATGAAGGGTATCGTAATCGGAGGAAATATTCGTTGTTTTTTAAAGCTGGCAGGCACTCCTTATTTTCCTGAAACAGAGGATAAGATCTTATTTTTAGAAAGCCATTCAGGAAACATCAACAAAATCATAACTTATTTAACACAATTAGAAATGATGGGTGTATTCAATAAAATAAACGGTCTGATCTTAGGACAATTTACAGAATTAGATAAAACACGCACAGATCATCTATTAGAATCTTATGTTTCAAAATATCCAATTGGAATCATACGTACACATGAAGTTGGCCATTCTTTAAATTCTAAAGCTGTATGGATTGGAAAAGAATACTGTTTTAAATCAAAAGGAGCGTAAACATGGATCTAAAATTATTGAAATTAACACCTAGAAGAAAACAGCTTTTAGAAAAAATGTCTATTTTTTCTGTTGAAGACCTTTTGAAGACATACCCAATGCGATATGAAACCATTGAAACCATCCCCTATAAAGATTGGCAGCCATCTATGCATGTTTGTTTTGAAGGTTTGATTTCTTCTGTTTGCCGCGTTATTCGACTTCAAAAAAATCGTTCAATGACCAAGTTTTCTGTCATCTCATGGGATGAAGAATTAGAAATAACGATTTTTAATCGTCCGTGGACAAATCAATTTACATTTGGCAAAAAAATATCCCTTTTTGGCGTTTATCAGGGAAATAATAAAGTTGTTGTCAGCACATATAATTTCAAACCTTTAAAAGAACAAATTGGACTTAAGCCAGTATATTCTTTGATTGAAGGTCTCAAACAAAACGATATGCTTACTATGATTTCCAATGCGTTAGAATTTGTAGATCAAATGGAATCGCTTGTTCCATTAAGACTTCAAGAAAAATATCGCCTTTTAAATTACCCTCAGGCGCTTCGCTGGATCCATCAGCCAAAAACACAAAACGAACTGAATCAAGCGGTTAGAACTTTAAAATATCAGGAATTTTTATGTTTTCAATGCGTTATGCAAGCCTCGCAGGCAAACACAAAAGAACATGTTCATAAACAAGAAAAGGTATTTGATGGCAACATGATTCAAACATGGGTCCAACAATTCCCATATACTCTTACTTCAGATCAACAGACCAGCATCGAAGCTGTCTTAAATGATATGAAATCCAGTAAAATCATGTTTCGCCTTGTACAAGGCGATGTTGGATGTGGAAAAACCATTGTAGCCATGACAGCTATATATGCCTGTTATTTAAGCAATCATCAGGCAGCTTTTCTTGTACCTACAGAAATTTTAGCTCGTCAGCATTATGAAAACATGCAAAAACTCGGTCTTGAAACATGTCTATATGTATCCAGCCTTCCCACAAAAGAAAAACAACAAATCTTAACGGATCTTAGCAATGGAAAAATCAAGATCGTAGTGGGCACCCATGCCTTGTTCCAGGAACAAGTTGAGTTTAAAGATCTGGGTCTTGTCGTGACAGATGAACAACAACGTTTCGGCGTCAAACAAAGGCGTTCATTACTAGAAAAAGGGAAAAGTGTTGATTTTTTAATGATGTCAGCCACCCCAATTCCTAGAACATATGCCCATTTCATCTATGGTGATCTTGATATCAGCAATATTCACACTATGCCTGCAGGACGCAAGCCTGTCATCACAAAATACATCCCTTCCAAAAGCATGGCAAGCATTTTAAAAGATATTCTGGATGGTATTCAAATTGAAAAAAGACAATGTTATGTTGTGTGTCCTTCCATTGAAGACAATGAAGATACGAATCTGCGCAGTGTTACTTCCATCTATCAAGGTATGAAAAGCACCTTAAAAAACAGTGTGGCCATATCTTTGTTGCATGGAAAAATGAGTTCGGAAGAAAAAGAAGAAATCATGAATGATTTTGCCAACCATAAAATAGATATTCTTGTCAGTACGACTGTCATTGAAGTTGGTATTGATGTCAAGAACGCAACATTGATGGTAATTTATGATGCCCATCGTTTCGGTTTGAGTACGCTGCATCAATTAAGAGGGCGTGTAGCACGTGGTGAAAAGCAGGGATATTGTTATCTTTTAAGCAACACCAAAGACCCTAATGCAATACAAAGATTAAAAAAGATGGAAGAACTCAGCGATGGATTTCAAGTCTCTGAGTATGACTTTCATATGCGCGGTCCTGGAGATATGCTAGGAGTTCGACAAAGCGGTTTGCCTGGCTTTGTCTTTGGTGATCTTCAAAAAGATAAGGCGATGATGGAAGCCTGCATCAAAGATGCCAAAGAAATCTTAAACCGTAATGATGACAAGCCACTTCTAGAATTTGTAGATAAGGCGCTGGAAAACGCACAATATTTTGATTAGAATGATTATAGGTGATCATTGACATGAATTCAGAAAAAACAAAGAACAAACTAATATATTTTCTAGCCCTTGGCTCAATGTGTCTAGCTTTGGTACTTATTATGTATAACTTCTTTTATAAAACTGTAGAAGTGGATGTCATGAAAAATATCGAACTTGTTTATACAGGTGAAAATGGAAGTGCCAGTGTAACTGTTGAAAACAATACTGAAGATCTTAATCAAAGGATCCAGGAGTTTATGGAAACCGTGGAATATGAAGTGAGTCCAAATTCCAACTTATCAAACGGAGATACGATTCACATCATTGCGACATATGATGATGAACTTTCCATAACTTATCATTATCAACCAATCAATACGGAAAAAGAATTTATCGTACAAGGATTAAATAACCGTTTTGAATCAAAAGATGATATTCCAGAAAACTATTTAAATGAAATCTTAACTGAATCAGAAAACTACATAACAGAACACGCTGATGAGATTTTTCATCTAGATCCTGAAACTGCTTCTCAAGAGGATGTCAGTCTAAACAATATAAGCCAATTATATTGTGCATTTTTAAAATCTACTCAAACCAGTGATCGAATCATATCCGTATATCAGTTAGATTACGCTAGCAAAGAACAAGCAGTAACTATTTATTATCTGGTCTGTGTTCCAAACATTAATGATGGAAATCGGGTCATCCGTCAAGATATATATGGAGAGACCGCTTATTTATCGAGCGAAGAACTTCAAAACCTAAATATCGAATCTTATATCCATAGAGTTTTTGGCACACAGTATTCAATTGAAAAAATTGAAACTTCTACCAATCAAGATCAAAATACTGAAAAACAATAGTGCATAAGAAAGGATTTATCAGTATGGATTTATTAATTGCGATTATTTTTATCATTGTTGGATTTCTCTTTCTGGTCAAAGGTGCAGATTGTTTTGTAGAAAATGCATCTTCCATTGCCGGGAAAATAGGAGTATCCAGTCTGATCATTGGTCTCACGATCGTAGCATTCGGTACTTCTATGCCTGAATTAGCCGTTAGTGTGACAGCTGCTTTGGAAAATGCCAATGAAATTGCGGTTGGAAATGTTGTTGGATCCAACATCTTTAATCTTTTAGTCGTTGCCGGATTAAGCGCCTGCATTTATCCATTACTTGTAAACAAAACAATCATGAAGCGTGACTGGCCTTTATCAGTTGTGGCGGCAGTTCTGCTCACATTTATGTTGATTGATCGAAACATTTCTCGTTTTGAAGGGATGATTTTATTGATTTGTTTTGGAATCATGTTATATGTTCAAATTAAACAAACCGCCAAATCAGAAGAAAATCAAAAACGAATTGATACCCCTTACTCAAAACTCATCATTTTTTTGATCATTGGCATTGCAGGTATTGTAATCGGAGGTCAATTAGTTGTCGATGGAGCTACAAGCCTTGCTCGAATCATCGGTTTAAGTGAAACTTTAATTGGATTAACGATCGTAGCAATCGGCACTTCATTACCTGAGTTTGTCACTTCTTTGGTTGCAGCTAGAAAGAACGAGAATGAAATTGCCATGGGAAATGTCATTGGTTCAAACTTATTCAATATTTTCTGTATTCTAGGAATTTCTTCTGTGTTAAACCCAATTACTGTTGAACCAACTGCATTTATTGATTCTTTGATTTTAGTCGTTGTTTCGATTGTATTCTTAGTAATTTGTAAATTTAGACCTTTGGATAAAAAAACAGGATTTATCATGGTATTGACTTATATCGTCTATACAGTTTATATCATCCTTCGTTAAAGAGGCGTGCCTATGCAACATGATCAATATAAATACATATCAAGATGTGACGGATTGGAATTAGATGTCCTTGAAATTCAACCTTTATCTCAACCAAAAGGTATCGTACAATTTCTTCATGGCATGGCCGAGAATAAAGAACGATACATAGAAACAATGGAGTTCTTTGCTCGAAACGGATATATTACTATTATTCATGATCATAGAGGACATGGTAAAAGCATTCGTGATTTGGCCGATCAAGGATACTTCTATGATGATACAGGAAAATTTATATTATATGATGCACACGATATAACTCGAATGATCAAAGCAAAATACCCTGGTTTAGCAATCTATCTCTTTGGCCATTCTATGGGCGCTTTGATCGGACAAAACTATCTAAAAAATTATGATAACGAAGTTCAAAAATTGATCTTAAGTGGTATGCCAGGAAATAATCCCCTTTGTTCAGCAGCCATAGGCTTAGTCACTATTTTAGAAAAAATCAAAGGCAGTTATCATCGTTCTAAGTTAATTCAAAATCTTTCTGTAGGCACCTATGATAAAAAATTTAAAGGGGAAAACAAGAATTGCTGGTTAAGTGCAAATCCTGAAAATGTAAATCTATATAACGCCGATATTAATTGTGGATTTACATTTACTTTGAATGGATTTAAAAATCTTTTCTTATTGATGAAAAACGCATACAGTGATACGGATTGGGTAAAAACAAACTTAAATCTTCCTATATTATATCTTGCCGGTGAAAACGATCCTGTTATCATGACCAAAGAAGATTGGCGACGAGCTCAACTATTCTTAAATAAGATTGGGTATACATATGTCAAAGGAAAAATGTATCACCACATGCGTCATGAAATCCTTCATGAAGTACGTAAAGATGTTGTTATGCAAGATATCTTGAGTTTTATTGAAAAATGAAACAGCGTAAGCTGTTTTTTCTTTTAAAAAAGCGTTTAGCTTAAAGCCAAACGCCGTCTTGTGAATTTGAATAATCCTGATCCGGAATTTCTTCTTGATATTGGTTATCAGAATTATACTGATTTTGATAATCCGATTGATAACTGTTATAAAAGAAACCTCTAAATAATGCGGATATCAAGTTAATGATAAAATAAATGATGAATAAATATACAAAAGGATTACGAATCCTTGTTGTATGGTGTGTTGTATATGTTCTAAAACCAAATGGATTATAGTAAAAACCATTAAAATTTGAATTTTGATTAAAGTTATATCCATAAAAGCCGTTTTGAGCATACCCATTATTCGTCTGATTTTGTTGATTGGTGTACCCATAATTTTGATACTTTTCAGGATTTTGTATCTGCTCATATGCTGCATTAATCTCTCGCATCATTTTTGCCGCATTTTCATCACCTGGATTCAAATCCGGATGATATTTTTTTGCCAGTCTACGATACGCTTTTTTTATCTCATCTTCTGATGCATTTCTTGAAACACCCAAGACTTCATATGGATCCCTCATTAACAATATGCTCCTTTTTCTTCTTAACTTGAAAAAAATTATAGATTCTGCGTGATTGTTTGTCAATGATTCTAAACCATTTCACATGGTATCACAAATTATTTGTTAGTTGTCAAATCTTGTACGATATTGACATCTTTGACATAAAGGATGTTTTAATTTATTTTCTAAAAAGCCTTTTCGAATCATTAATGTTTTCTCATTTTGAAGAATGTCATCCAAATCCTCTAAAAATATATTCCCTAATTTAGCCTGCGCATAAGCATCTAGGCAACAAGGAATCACATCTCCATTGCTTAAGATACCGATCATATCTCTTGTTCCTCTACAAGTTCCCACATTGCTGACAAAACAATGATCAAGAGATGGCCATTCAAATACATCGTCAAAACTTATAAATCGATTCTTTGCTAATGTATGATGATTCTTTAGTACTTCATCAAGATTTGTATGATAATGCTTTAGAAAAACGGCTAAAATGTTCTTGGTTTCATTATCTAAACATCCATCTTGCATACACCACAAACGATAAGAAATATACGATTTTTGACTTAATATATCTGCACATTCAATTATGTTCTCTAAATACTCTTTTTGTAAATCTTTATTTTGTTGGCTAAAAGAATGAACTGATAAATTATATTGTCTTACTTTATAATTCATCAAAACCGGCAGCGTCTTTTTCAATAATGTTCCATTCGTTGTGATTTGGACATTGAATTCATATACTTGACATAAGCTTAAAATTTCTTCCAGTTTAGGATGAGATAAAGGTTCCCCCAAAACATGTAAGTAGATATAAGAAGTAAAAGGCTTAATTTGTTTTAAAATATATTCAAACTCTAAAATCGATATATCTCTTCTCTTCTCATGTTTTTGAACACAAAAAGAACATGATAGATTACATCCATTTGTAATTTCTATATAAACTCTTTTTAATTTCATTCCTTGATTCTACCATAAAAATAATAAACTAAAAATCTTTTCGTCTCCATATAACAAAAAGGTGCCTAAGCACCTTTTATTCTTCACCGTCAAAACAATATGTACAAAGTTTACATTTTTCCAACCCGATTGATTTGACCATATCATCCAGACGATGATAACGCAATGAAGTAAATCCTGAACGTTTACGAATTTCTTCCAGCATATTTTGATATTTTTCACTGTCTGGATTAGCGTATTCTTTTAATGTTTCTTCTGATACATTATCTCCTTCTAATTTATGGATCACACGACGTGTGATTAGATCCATTTCAGAACTGGAACGAGAGAAATTTAGATATTTACAACCAAACATAATTGGTGGACAAGCCGGGCGAACATGGACCTCTTTTGCTCCACTGTCATATAAGAAATCTGTTGTTTCCCCTAATTGAGTTCCGCGAACAATAGAATCATCTATCAATAACAAACTCTTATCTTTGATCAATTCTTTTACTGGAATCAATTTCATCTTGGCAATCATATTACGTTGAGATTGATTAGTTGGCATGAAAGATCGAGGCCAGGTAGGTGTATATTTAATAAACGGACGAGTAAATGGAATTCCTTTAGCATTCGCATATCCTACGGCATGAGCAGTACCAGAATCAGGTACTCCTGCAACGCTGTCTACATCTACATCATCTCGTTGTGACAAGATCTCTCCACAACGATTACGCATGCATTCAACATTAACTCCCTCATACGTAGAAGTAGGATATCCATAATATACCCATAAGAAAGAACATATCTTCATTTCCTCTTGTGGTTTCTTCTTCACTTCAATATGTGTAGGTGTCAAGAATACGATTTCTCCTGGACCTAAATCACGATAATGATGATATCCTAGATTCAAGAATGCACTACTTTCAAAAGTAGCACAATATCCAGTAGATTTCTCTCCAATTATGATTGGTGTACGTCCTACTTTATCACGAGCCGCATAGATTCCCTGTGGCGTCATTAATAGAATAGACATACTTCCTTCTACCATATCCTGTACATAACTTAAACCTTCTTCTATGCTGTCTTTTTGATTAATTAATGCCGCAACAAGTTCAGTTGGGTTGATATCTCCAGTACTCATTTCTAAGAAATGAGACATACCTTTTGAAAAACATAGCTCCTTTAATTCTTGAAGATTATTGATGCGACCAACAGTAGTAATCGCAAAAGATCCTAGATGCGATTGCATCAATAAAGGTTGTGCTTCAAAATCTGAAATACAGCCAATCCCTAGATTTCCATTGAATTTATCAAGATCCGCGTCAAATTTTGTACGGAATGGTGTGTTTTCTATATTGTGTATCGCGCGTTCAAATCCATGTTCTCCATGTACAGCCATACCACCACGACGAGTTCCTAAATGCGAATGATAGTCAACTCCAAAAAACAAATCTAATACACAACTCTCTTTTGATGCTACTCCAAAAAAACCACTCATTTACTTTTCCCTCTTTCCATCTATTTGATGTAGAAAGTATACCATACAAAACAAAGTGTTTGAAAAATTTTTCGATATTTATCGACGAGATAATACCTTTTTACAAACGAAAACACTTACAGAAATAAAACCTAAATATGAAATAAACTGTCCAATTGCCAAGATCGCAAAAAACGGATCGATTGCCATACACATAATTATTGTCTTCATGATCAATACCTCCTAGCTTCATTTATAGTATATGTTTTAATTAGACATTATTTATGTCATATTTCTTTATTTAGCTCAAATTAAAAGTACATGTCATCAAAACATGTACTTCAAAACTTATTTTACATCTTCTTCAATTGGTGTTTTTAACATCTCTGCAAATATGGATTGTTTTGTGGTACTTTCTGCTACAGAAGTAGGAACTATGATCTTGGTTGCCTTACCATCTGCAAGCTTCTGTAATGCTTCAAATGATTTTAATTGCACAACTGTAGAATTTGCCTGAGCAGCCTTTAACTTTTCCAGTCCTTTTGCTTCGGCTTCATACGTCATTTCAATTGCTTTAGCTTTACCTTGTGCAATTGCGATATCTGCATCACGCTTTGCCTCTGCACGTTTAACCATAGCTTTGGCTTCTCCATCAGCTTTTTTAATTTCTGATTCCTGGAAAGCTTCTGCCTGTAATATCTTTTCACGTTTTTCTCGTTCTGCCTTCATCTGCTTTTCCATAGCGTTCTTGATCTCAGCAGGTGGATCAATATTTTTCAATTCCACACGACTGACATTGATTCCCCAAGGATCTGTTGCTTCATCCAAAATTTCTTTTAACTTTATATTAATCGTATCACGAGATGTCAAAGCTTCATCCAATGTCATATCTCCAATCAAATTACGCAAAGTTGTAGCAGCTAAATTTTCTAAGGCAAACAATGGATTTGCTGCACCATATGCGAATAATTTTGAATCGAAGATCTTAAAATAGACGACCGTATCTACATAAATTGATACATTATCTTTGGTAATAACAGATTGAGGTTCAAAATCCGCACATTGTTCTTTGCTGGTAGCCTTGCACACGACGCGTTCAAAGAATGGTATCAAGAAATGAATTCCTGCACTCCATGTTGTTTTATATTTTCCTAAAAATTCAATTACATACTCTTCTGTCTGTGGCACAATTCGTACCGTATAAAATAATATAAACCCAATAACTACAATAATCGCAATGATAAGTATAAACATAAAAAACTCCTTTCTATAAAAATGATAAAACAAATAAGATGATAAACATGATGATTACTGCTCGTATCACGATATTAGAAATTTGAACTTTAGATAATTTCCCCGGATTATTTCGCCATTGTTTTGTCAACTTATTATGGATTTGAATATGGCGAAAATAATTCTTTTTCTTCGCCTGATCATAACCATATAAAGGTTTTCCATTTAATATAGTTTTTTTATTTTTGCTTGACTCTCCATTTAAATTCATAAAGCCACTTCCTAATTATATTTTATCACAACAAAATTTTTATAATGTTAAATTTATATAAATTATGATGATCACTCTTGTCCAGATATAATGATATAATCTATACGAGGAGATTTTTTCATGAAAGAAAACAAATATGATGATGATACATTTTTTAATAAATATCGCCAGATGTTTCGCTCACAAAAAGGATTGGATGGAGCCGGAGAATGGTATGAGCTCAAAAAGATATTACCTGATTTTAAAGAAAAACATGTACTAGATTTAGGATGTGGATATGGCTGGCACTGTAAATATGCTGCTGAGCATAAAGCTAAATCCGTTGTAGGTGTTGATATTTCAGAGAAAATGTTAAAAGTTGCTCAAGAAAAGAACCAGGATGATAAAATCACTTATATTCATTCAGCTATAGAAGATTTTGATACCGATCCTGAATCTTATGATGCCATTATTAGTTCTCTTGCCTTCCACTATATTAAAGATTATGATCGTTTGATAAATAATATCTATAAATGGTTAAAGCCAAATGGTGAATTTGTCTTTTCAGTCGAACACCCTATTTTTACATCCTATGGCAATCAAGACTGGTATTATGACAAAAAGGGAGAAATCCTTCATTTTCCTGTTGATAACTATTATTATGAAGGGCAGCGACAAGCAATATTTTTAGGTGAAGAAGTCATTAAATATCATAGGACATTAACTACATATTTAAACACTCTCTTAGAAAAAGGATTTGAACTCCAGCATGTGATTGAGCCAAAGCCACCAAAAGACATGATGGATCTACCTGGAATGAAAGACGAAATGAGACGTCCTATGATGTTATTAATAAGCGTAAGAAAAAGATAAACTAAAAACGAAGTAATAGATTACTTCGTTTTGTTTTAATCAATATCATCAAGATCTGTCATTACATCCTTACTTTTCCATTCCCAATGAATCAAAGCTGTTATGGCAGCCTTTACCATTATCAAAGCTCCAATTTGAATGATTTCATCTAAACTTCGAACCGTGATTGTTCTAGCAATCTCGGCAGCTAGTTTAAATGTTAACGCAACGCTTAATCCTTTTAATAAAGGTTTCTTAGTGTTTTTATCTTTGTTGAAGGCAACGACCATACTTTGAATTGCACTGCATACAATACAAAAAAGGGATAATGCTTCTAAAAAATAAACTGCCAAATATGCAAATAGATTTAAATATTCGTGTACAACTTCTATAAAACCGCTCATCTAATCCCCTTTCTTCTACATGATATTATTTTGTTCTTGATATTTCGATATATACTAAACTTTATCGATCGTTTTTTTTCATTATACCAAAAAATTATACCAAAAAAGTTTTTTTATTGTTCATTTCTATTAAAATCAAAATAAAGAGTGTATCTCAAAATACCAGATACACTCACTCTAATTATCATTTATCATTCATCAGTTTATCAATTAATTTAATAACACGTGTGGTATTCTTTCCATCTGTATAATACATATACTTTTTCTGAAAAGATTTAATACGCTGATCTTTGTTTTCTGATTTTATGGCATTGGCCAACTCTTCTTCATCTTTGCAGATTGGCCCACAGAAATCTTTTCTTAAATCAACATTTAAACCAATCGTTTTATCATATTCATCAATATCATCTATATATGCAATCATCTTTTTATTCAATAACGAATAATCAAAAAGAATTGATGAATAATCACTGATCAAACAATCACTTACCGTAAATAAAGTATATAAATCTTCTTCATTCACATTAATTGCTTTAGAAGAATTTACTTTTACATCCCCCAACAATGGATGAAATTTATATAAGAAAAGATATTCATCGCTCAACATAGATTCAACTCTTTCAAAATCAAAAGATTTGATCTTAAAGCCATCTATAATATTGCCACGAAATGTAGGAGCATACAGACAAAGTTTTTTTTCAACACACATAGGATATTTTTTATAAAATTCTTCTTTATTTTTTTTCTGTAAAGAATCGTCCAACAACAAATCAATTCTTGGCATTCCTGTAACATGAACTTGTTCTTCACAAACCCCAAACGATTTGGCATATACAGGTTTCCATGCCTTGGCATTGCAGATGATCGCATCATAATTTCGAATTGGGTATTGCCTTTTAATTTCATTTCCGAATTTTTTTATAGCACCACAGGCATGCCAAACCTGAAGAACTTTTGTCCCTTGAGGTTTACAATGACTAATCACATAATTATTATCATTGATAATGATCAAAGCTGACTTTTTATACTCTACCAGTTGTTTTAAACAATTCAGAAAGTATTTAAAATCACCTAAGAGATTTTTTTCAAATTCGATCAAATTATAATGAATATGATATTTGTTTTCTTTTTTCAGTAAATCATCAATTAATTTAAAATCACTGGCTAAATGAGATTGTGTCAAAGAAACAAAAGTGATGCGTTTCTTATCTTTCTTGACCCAAAACGTAAGGATGTCAACTATTTTTAAAGCTATATTTAAGATAAGTTTATTCAAAGACATATTAATGACCTGCCTTATAGATGATATCCACAACACGCTTTGATGCCTTGCCATCATCAAGGTTATTAAAGCGCTGATTAAATACTTCCATTCTTGAATCATCATAGATTTGATTTTTGATGTCCATCAACATCTCATTTTCCTCTTTGTATATCTTCCCTGGTAATTCTTTGTGAATATCCATATAGAAACCTCTTAGATCCGTGGCATATTCTTCAATATCATACATATAGAAATAAATAGGTCGTTTTAATATTGCATAGTCAAAGAAAACACTCGAATAATCGGTAATCAAAACATCACTGATCACATACAAATCTTTGATATCATTATTCGCTGGAATTGAATATAAAAATCCATCCAGAGATCTATCATTTTCATATTTATTGATGATCAAATAATGCGGTTTAAACAAAACAACATATTCTTCCTGTAAGATTTCCTTCCATTTATGAAAATCTGCTTTTAACTCAAATGTATACCCCGCCGCAACATATGAATTATCACGCCATGTTGGAGCATAAAGTATGACTTTTTTATCCGTAGGAATATTTAATTTCTTTTTAATTCTAAAAACATCGTCTTTTGTCGCATTTACGATAAAATCATTTCTTGGATACCCTGTCTCAATCAATCTCTCTTTATTGATTCCAAATGCACTTGGAAACACTTGGGAACAAAACGCATTTGGTGAAATCATATAGTTATATCGAGCTACATCCACATCGTAGGAATTGCACATTTGTTCATAAGTAACCGCAGAACGATAAAAAGTCGTATCTTCAGAAACATCTATATCATGTGCCAGGCGTTTTAAAGGTGTTCCATGCCATGTCTGAAGATAAAACTGATTCTCTTTTTTACAAATATATATAGGCATCTTACAATTTATGATCCAGTATTTTGCCTTTGACATATAGTAAAAATAGGAAAGACTAAAATATTCTTTTATTTCAGCACCTGGAATTGTTATGTTTTTACGTTTATGATCCTTAATAAACCATATAAAACGATATTCTTTAAATCTTTCATCTTGGATGATTTCTTCATAAATCGCTTTAGGATTATCTGAATATCCTTTTCCATGAAAAGATATAAAGATCATTAATTTATCATCCACTTTAAACAATTTATAAGTTAACTTATATGTGATCCTTATGATCTTACCGGCTATTTTCTTTATCTTTCGTAATATAAACATATCAACCCTCTTTTACCATCATTTTGATTGGAACAAATATCTTTTTTGATATCATATGAACAAAACGATCAAACACTTCTGCCATAATTCCTGTCATAACCAAACTAAATATAAAATATACTATCATATGTTCATCTATAAACTCTAAATGGTCCCCTATGATCATTGGAATCCTTTGAAGAATATATATACTAAAAATATGACTTCCTAACCATTTTAGCACAGGATTATCAATGTGAACGATCATAGACAGATGATTGATCAATAAAGTAAATACTAGAGCGTGAATTATATAAAACAACATCGCATTACGCAATAGAATTGATATTAAAAATATAATTACCAAAACAGCTAAGGCCCAATAATATTTTTTCTTATCTTTCTGAACCATTTTTTCATATTTTGGTTTGATTTGAGCATACACCATACCAAGCCAGAAACAAAGAAAAGTATTGTACCATCTAGTCCCAGTTTGATACTGGGCCAGCAATACCATTGATATTAAAGAAAAAATCAAGACTAGACTTAATGACATTTTTCTATCTTTAGAAATCGTAAATGAAACATATGTGATCATATACAATAAAAGGATATCAAATAAGTACCAGTTGCTGTTTCCAACACTAATCCATCCTACACAAGATAATATGATTTCGATCGGATCAAAAAAACGTCCAAAGAAAGATTGCACAAGTAAAAATAAAACAATCGCAACCGAAAAATCAAAGATCAGTTCTAATACTTTGACAGGAATCGTTCTAATGTACGCCTCTTTTTTTCGGTTGATTGAAGTTAGGATGCCATAACCGGAATAGAATAAAAATGTTGTCACGACCAGCTGACCAAAGAAACCACGAACATTCATATAGATGAAATTCAATGGATATTCATGATCCAAATATCCTGCGAAATGACTTAAAAAAACTAAAAAAACAAATATCCCATTGATCTGAATCGTTGTGTCACGACTTATATAATCTCGATTGAAAAAATCAACTCTTATTCCGGTAATACATAAACAGAAAAAGATTAAAAGAATAAGCGTCATTAGATGATTTCATCCTTTCTCAATAACGTAATCAAACGTTCTGTATTCTTGCCATCATGGAAATCAACCAGTTTTGAATATCGTTTCTGATAAACTTCATCTTGACCATGGAAATAGTTAATATCAATTGCCTTGCTTAATTGATAAGGATTCATACAGATATCCCCATAAACATTTTCTTCATTCAACATCAATTTTGTCGTTGGGCCATAATTTGCCATACATTCATCTTTTTCTTCCCAATAGAAAATTACATTACAGCCGCGATAGAAGGCATCATAGGCAATGGAAGAATAGTCTGTGATCAAAATACGCGTATCCTTTAAAATATCATCGTATTTATCCGTTACATTAAGATATTGTTTCAATTCAAATTCTGTATCCTTGATCGCATCAAAGAAAAGCGGATGTGGCAATACGATCAATTTATCTTTAAATTTTTCTGGAATTGCATCAACAATTCTTATCAGCATCTGATAATACTTCGTTTGAGTAAAATCATAACGAGCTTCATTATATTCCCAAGGTCTCCATGTAGGCATGACCACGATCTTATCCGCATCTTCATTCAAAGTATTTCTATCAAATTTAGGCAGACCGCAGACATAAATCGTTTCCGGATCATATCCGCCTAATTCAATAAAATGCCTAGCTTCCTCTACAGATGAAGTAACGACACGATATTTTCCTTCTGTTTTCATTGGTTTAAAGAAACTTCTAGATTCAGAATCTAATGAAACCATGTACATAACACCATGCTGCAAAAAGACATAATTCAAAGACTTGTCATTGATCTTATTTAGCGCATGTTTATTAGAGATTCTTAGATCAATCGCATGAACCAAAGCCTCTGAGCCCAAAAATGTCTTCGACATAAAGAAATATAAGTAATGTTTAAAAGATCCTTTATATAAGATATTTGTACGATACTTATTGGCAATTTCATGAAAATGTGAATAATTTTTATCTAAGATAAAATACGCATCCTTATATCCATCATCAATCAATTTCTCATATAAAACACTCGCACTTTCTTCATAACGACTGCTTTCTTTTTCATACAATAATACAATCTTTTTCTTTGGCATGATTTTTGATAAATAATAGGCAAAATCTAGTTTGATTTGTTCAATTGTTTTGTCTGTTAAATTCTTTTTTCGAACTGTCAAATACAAAACATTGTTTTTTGACTGACGAAAATAAGCCGATGTATTGTTCTTTTCAAAAATCTTGATAGGTCCTTGTTTATTCTTGCCTTTTCTTCTAGCCAAAGCACTATAAAGACATCCTTTTTCAAATCCATATCCATTTTCATCTTGATATACAAATTTTAATTTGTTCTGAATTTCAAATTCCATAATATCGCTTGTAGGAATCTCTACTTTATATGTAACGATTGATACATATTGATTTAAAGAAAACAATTTATTGATATGGCAAGGATAATTCTTTTCATTGATCTGACAATGAATCTTGCCTAAATCAAATTCATATGCATTTCTCATTACGGCAACAGCCCAGACATTCATGCTATTGGATGTATTATGGAAACGATGAATGATATTGGCTAATTGAAAACTTGCATTATAATATGTTTCTTTCTTATCGTTCCAATGCGCTTTTACATCTTTATCATAAAGATCAATTACTTGATCATACTTTTTTGATGCATCTGCACACATCTTTTTATAGATTTTTGTTGAAATCATCGTTCCTGCAAATGGCTTTGGTAAGATATATGCTGCTTTAGGACATTTTAATGTTTCTAACATCAAATTTATATATTGAGCCTTCCCCGACATGTTAATGACTAGACTAGGCTTAATGGAATAAAAGAAACGATTTCTTTCCTGATTGATAATTTTTCGTAGACCCCTATTGAATAATTTATCAAAAAAAGTAAAAGACAAGCTTAGGCGAGCCTTAACAACTTGATAAAGGCTGAAATTGTATTTTTTAACTAAAGCTAAATAATCGGCTTTTTCATTTAATTGTGATAAAAATTCAATTCTTTTATCATTCACAGCTCCTCTAAAACAAACAATAACCTTCTTATCTGGGTATTGATCTACCACTTTATCAATCTCATTTAAAAGATATTGATTTAATGCATCCCCTTTTAATGCCCCTACATAAACTAAAACAAGATCCTGTTTTTCATTCTTTTCCAAAATAAGATTTTTCTTCTCTCCATGCACCAAAAGATCCACAATTTTTTCAGGAATAAATAAATCTCTATAACGACAAAATTCATTTAAGAACTGCTCCATCAAAATATCTCTTGGATAGTTTATTTCATTTATTAATTTAACAACTGTCTCCACGATTGGAAAAGGAAGTTCTTCAATAGAAAAATAGGTTCCCCTTTCTTCCATATACTCATTTAAGTCATACGTAAATAAGATGATCTTCTTTTTCGTAATCGCAAAATCAAAAAAGACACTTGAATAATCTGTGACAAGAACATCACAGATACTTAAGAAATCATATGTTTCATATTCCTTAGGAAATGGTTTGATATGTTTGTATTTTGAATAATCCATTGTATTTCCTACAAGGAAATGAAGATTTACATAGAATATTTGATCATCTTCTAATTTTTTATCGATTTCTTCAAAATATTTTTCCAATATCTTTTTTTGAACGATCGCATCTGCTGTTCGATCATTTCCTCGCCATGTAGGCATATAGGCAATCAACTGTTTATCCATCAAGCCTAACTTTTGACGTAATTCTTCTTGAAAATCAAGATCTAAAAATACACTGTTGCGCGGATAATCACACATTAAAATATTGCCTCTATAAAGACTTTCCAACATGTAATCTTTCATAAAGACATTTCTTGTCAATAGATTTGGAAATAAAGCATAATCTGCCATTAAGTAGTTTTTCTGAATATTCGCAAGTGATTTGGCATTCTTTATATCGCTTTTACCCAAAGTTTTTAATGGTGTTCCATGCCAAGTATTTAAATAAATCTGATTATTTCTTTTTATAAAAAAAGGAGGAAATGAGTTATCCGTCAATAAATATTTACATGTTGCCAAAAGTTTTGCATACTCATCACTTAAGCGAACTACAAATTCTACATTGTAGCTATAAAAGGAAAACCTATCTTTGGCAGACTGTAATGTATCTTCTGTTACGACCCAGTAAACCTTGAACTTTTTCCACGCAGGATTTGTACAAAGTTCCCTGGCAATCGCAAACATATTCCCATTGATATTTTTCCCCTGCCCTGCTTCAAGTAAAAAGCCATTTGGATCAATATCTGTTTTTCGGTATTTCAGATATGTATTTTGCACTCCTTTGACTTTTGTGATAACTCTTTTCAACATATTTATTCCCTCTTACTTATCTTTTAATTCTTCTTTCAACTGAGTTGTAGAAATACCCTGTGTTCTTGGCAAATACACAACTTCGCAGTATTCCTTTAAAAAATCAAATTTTCCTTTCCAGTCATCTCCCATGACAAAAACATCAACATTATATTTTTTAACATCTTCTATCTTTTGATCCCAACTTGTTTCTGGAATCACTTTATCAACATAGCGAATTGCCTCAACGATCTGCATACGATCTGTATCCTTGATCTGGCAAACTTTCCCTTTTTGAAGATTAAATTCATCACTACTTACCGCAACGATCAAATAATCACCTAACTCTTTTGCCCTTTTTAAAATATTTAAATGACCAATATGAAAAAGATCAAATGTTCCATAAGTAATAACTGTTTTCATGATATTCATCCTTTCATACATGTACACTATGTAGATTTTAGTATATTTCTTCTTTTTTTACAATTCTTCAAGATTTCATGTCATAAAGAAAAAGAAGATCGTATCAATCTTCTAATTAAACAAGGAAAAAAGCTTACGTTTTTTCTGTGGTGGCAACAATCTTTTCGAAAATTTTTCATCAAGAACTTTTTGTTTTTCCTTGCCTTTTAATGCGTTTAATTGTTCTACATACTCTGAATAATGTTCACACACTTGATTGATGTCACCAACTTCTTGAAGAACGCCGCCTTCAATCCACATTCCGGTCTTACAGAAATTTTTCACTTGTGACAAAGAATGCGATACGAAAAAAATCGTTTTTCCTTCATCATCTCTTAGCTGCATCATTCGATCCATGCATTTTTTCGCAAACCCCTTGTCCCCAACAGATAAAGCCTCATCAACGATAAAGATATCTGGATTTAATGCCAGAGATATTGAAAATCCCAATCTAGATTTCATACCACTGGAATACTTTTTGACAGGTTGATATAAAAAATCACCGAGTTCAGCAAAATTGACTACATCATCAATGATCTCATCAATTCTTTTTTTCTTTAAACCCATCAAAGCGCCTTTTACACGAATGTTTTCCAAACCGGTTAATTGTTGATTTAATCCCGTATTGATGGAAATCAAAGCCTGCTCTCCATTTACGTGAACACTTCCACTATCTATATCTGAAATCCCTGCCAATACCAAAGATAAGGTGGATTTCCCAGAACCATTGGTTCCTAAAATACCAACAACATCGCCTTTTTGAATTTCAAACGATACATCTTTTAAAGCATAAAATCGTTTTTTATCCTTTTTATACTGATTGTTCTTATTTTTTAGTTCGTATATCTTAGATATATTTTCTACTTTTACCGCATAATCTTTCATATATGTATCCTCTATATCAAATCAATAAATTTCTTTTTAAATTTATACATCAACATACAACCAATCACAAAAAGAATAAGAACAACACCCCAAAAATATAAAGTTAAGGCTGGGTGATCTAAAAAAGTCTTTCCATAAAAAATAGAATCACGATATCCAGAAATAATATAGTAGGCTGGATTTAATTTCATGATCGTATTCAAAATATTATGAAATGGTACATGGCTGGCAAAATGGCATTCCCAAATAACAGGTGAAAAATACATAAACATACGAATCAATGATTTTACTAATTTTCTAATATCACGATATAACATCGTCAAAACAGAAAGGATCAAAGAAACAGCTTCCGCAAACATGAAAGCACAGAATGCATAATAAATAATTCCTAGCCAATGAATATTAGGAAAATATCCACACAATAACAAAGTAATAAACGCGATAATCAACATACAACCATGATTAAACATTTCTTTAGCACAAACTGTGGCCGGTAAAACTGATACGGGAAACTTCATTTTTGTGATGACATTGATCTTTGAAAAGATTGCCGTGCACCCATTTTGAATACATGGCTGAATGAACCACCATGCTGAATACCCAACAATCAACCATGGCAGATAACTTACAACGATTCCATTGACTTCTATTGGTTTTCGATTCCAAGCCACACCAAAGATCAACCAATACGTAAAAACTTGAATAGCTGGCGAAGCAAAATTCCAGAAAATACCGAATTTGGAATCGCGCATATCAGCTAATAATTCATATTTCGCAATACAGTAAATACGATATAAATTTGAAAAGTTTTCCTTTATTACATATTGAACACTTTTAAACATACTATCTCCTTTTGTGCCATCATTATACCATAAATGAGATTTCATATATTATATCTACATTTTTGTTTTATACAAATATCCTATATATGAAAAAGTCCGCTATTTTGTAGCGGACACAAAACGCATTCTTCCTCCTTTCTAACTACTATATTAGAAAGGAAAAGTGACAAAAGAATGACAATGCACAATTATTTACTCATCTTGATCATCATTGTTTTCTTCACTATCATCTTCAGCTAGATCAGAAAACTCCATATCTTCATCATCGGAATCCTCATCAATTGCGATTGAATCTGTATCAAGTACGCTTTCTGAATATGTATGACGACTTCTTAGATCCCATACATTTTGAGGAAGATTCAAGAATCGCCCATCCATTGAAAGATCTGTATAAAACTGTGCAATATTATCTTCTTTTTGACTTACACTCAATCCCAACTTTGCACTTACAGTATTCCATAATTCAATAAAAGGAACACCATTTTCATAATCATTCATTACTTCATATGCTACATCAGTCATTGATTGTTTCATAATACATAAACTCCTTACAACTACATTGATTCTACAGCTTCAACACCAACTGTTTCTAAAGCATTTGCCAACACGATCTGTGTTGCCTTTACAAGCGCTAATCTTTGTGAACTTAGTTTCATATTGTCTCTATCAATTACTTTACATGCATTATAGAAACTATGGAATTTAGAAGCTAAAGTTTGAATATAATGACAAACTTTATGAACTTGTCTTGTTTTTGCACTCTCGATAATAACTTTATTGAATTCCTGAAGTGTCTTCATCAATTCAATTTCTTTTTCATCTGTTAGATCTTCAAAAGAATCCGCCAGTTCTATATCCTTTGCCTGTTTCTGAATTGAACACATACGAGCGTGAGCATATTGTGCATAATATACCGGATTATCATTTGATTGACGCTTTGCCAACTCTATATCAAAATCCAAATGTGAATCCAATGCTCTTTGTACAAAGAAATATCTTGCTGCATCGACTCCTACACTGTCGCATAATTCATTGATCGTTGTGGCATTTCCTAAACGTTTAGACATCTTCACTTCTTTTCCATCACTAACTAAACGAACCATCTGAATGATATCTACATTTAGTTTGTCTGGATCATTCCCTAAAGCCTGCATACTAGCCTTTAATCTAGGAATATATCCATGATGGTCAGCTCCTAGAAAATCTACCAGTAAATCATATCCACGTTTATATTTATCATTATGATATGCGATATCTGGAACTAAATATGTATAAGATCCATCTGTTTTTCTTAATACACGGTCTTTATCATCGCCTAATTCAGTTGTCTTGAACCAAAGCGCTCCTTCAGATTCATAAGTATAGCCTTTTTCATCAAGTACTTTTAAGGCTCTGTCTACATCTCCTGAATCACGAATCGTTTGTTCACTTGACCATACATCAAAATGAACACGATAATTATCAAGATCGGCCTTGATCTTATCTAATTCGAATTTAATTCCTTCTTTTCTAAAGAATTTTAAGTTTTCTTCAGTTGGTTCTAAATATTTTTCAGGATAATCTTTGGCAAGCTGTTCAGCCTTTTGTTTAACATCTTCACCTAAATAACCATCCTGACCTATTTCAGTTTCAATACCGTGTGCCTGACGATAACGAGCATTTAATGATAATGCAAGATTAGTGATCTGATTTCCCGCATCATTTACATAGTATTCACGAGTCACATCATATCCTGCTTTTTTCATGATCCTTGCACAGCTATCTCCCCATGCAGCTCCACGTGCATGACCTAGATGGAGCGAACCTGTTGGGTTGGCACTTACATATTCTAGATTGACCTTAATACCATTTGAAGGTTGTTGACCAAAATTCTCACGTTTACTTAAAACTTCTTCGATTACTTTTGTAAAACGTCCTTTTGAAAGAATAAAGTTGATAAATCCTGGTCCGGCAATATCCATTTTTTCTACATTTTCGCTTTCAATATTGGCTACGATCTTTTCCGCAATCATTCTTGGATTCTGTCTCAACTGTCGTGTTAACTGCATTGCGACATTGGTAGAAAAATCGCCATGATCTTTTACCTTAGGTGTTTCGATAACAATATTGTTTTCTTCTAGTTCAATATCAAATGCTTTCTTTACCGCTTCTTTTATTGCCTGCTTCAATTCTATATCAATGGATTTCATGTAATTCCTCCTCATTCATCTTATAGAGTATAAAATGAAAATTTTGACTGTCTTTTCCCTGGAGCAGTTCATAAACAACTTCTACATAATTTCTATCTATTTTATATAGAGTTGTTCTACATTGCAAGTCTATTTGTCCAAAGTCCGTACGAACATGCCCTTGGGTACTATGATCCTGCCGCAGAGTTAAATGAACATTGGCTTCGGAAATTGTCTCGATGATCAATCCTTTTTCAAAGACTTTCCAAACATATGTTCTCTCTTCATCTTGAAAAACTAATTTTTCTTTTGATAGATCGGATTCAATCAATGCCTTGCCTTCATAAATGACTTGATTTGAGATCTTATCGATCAGCTGAATTTTTGTTTTCATAGCTCATGCATAATATCATACATTTGATTTTTTTCAATAGCAAAAACCTTGTTTTTAAAGGATTTCTTCATATAAAAATAGAGCTAAGAACATATTCTTAACTCTTACTGATTTCTATATAGGAACTATCCTCTTTTTTAAATGGGACCAAATTGGCTTTATCTAGAGCTACCATGATTGCAGGAATGAGTATTAGCTGCAAGATGATACCGGGTAAAGCCTGAATGATAGCACCACTTAAAAACATCGTAAAAGTAAATCCGCCTTCTCCTATTCCAAGCAACACCGTCTCAATAACAGCCCATACGATCCTTCCAGCTATCATAGCCATGATCATTGATTTATAAAGGGCAATCACGCATTGCCATTTTCCTTTATTAAACAACCACCCTGATACAATTCCATAGGTAGCTAATTCAAATGACATTGCAATTCCTGTTGGATAAATTGGTGGCATGCCAAATAAAGCATAACGCATCAATGGCAATAAAAATCCAATCACACCACCATATTTCCAACCACAAATAAACCCACATAAAAAAACGGGAATATGCATCGGCAATAACATACTTCCAATTTGAGGTATCTGACCTGTAAAAAAAGGTAAGATTAATCCTAACGCAAAAAACATCGCACTCAATGAAATCTTTTTAACCATAAAATTCCTCTTTTCTAAAAGTTATAGAAATTTTTCTATAGCTATTATTTATTGATCAGTTTCTTCACACATTCACTTGCCAATAACAAACCTGCACTTGCTGGTACGAAGATCATGCTTGGTAATGGCTTTCCTGCTTCTACAGGTCTTGGAGGTTCCGTAGAACAGACGACCCATATCTTATTTCGAATTTTGTTTTTTCGTTTCCAATTTCGCATTCTTTTCGCAATTGGATCATAACTTGTCTTTTCCAGTTCCATTATTTCAAGTTTTGACGGATCTAACCGTCTAGCTGTTCCCATACTTGATAAAAATGGGATATCTCTTTGAATGCATGCCATAGCCAAATCCTGTTTTGATTTTATCGAATCAATACAATCAATCACAAAATCAATTTTTTGTGAAAATATCTTCTCATCCATCGAGCAATCATAAAAACAGTCATACATATCAACCTTGCATTCTGGATTTAAAGTTTGAATCCTCTTTTTCATGACAATAACCTTGACTTGATCAATTGTTTCCGTGGTAGCCAACAACTGACGATTAATATTGCTGGATTCGACTTTATCTTTATCCACTAAAATCAAGTGGCCAATTCCTGTACGCGCCAAAGCTTCGACACAAAAAGAACCAACACCTCCAATGCCAACGACCAATACTGTTTTATTCTTTAAAATTTCTAAAGCTTCATTCCCCAGCAGCAAAGCACTTCTTTCGTTATTCATATAACCACTCTTTCACAGACTTTACGATTTGTTCTTCGTCTTCTCGATCAAACCAATGAACCTTCATTTGATTTTTAAACCATGTATATTGTCTTTTGGCATATTGACGTGAATGAACTTTTATTTTATCTTTCACTTCTTCCAACGTTCTGGTATGTTCAAAATATTCTTTGAATTCTTTATATCCGATTCCTTGAAAACTTGTATAACCCCATGTTTGCGGATCTGAAAATAATTCTTCCACTTCCTTAACAAGTCCTTCTTTAAACATTAAATCAACTCGTTTATTAATTCTCTCATGAAGAATATCTCTATCTATATCCAGTCCAAGAAAAAATATATCATATAAAGGCTCATGACATTGTTCTTCTTCTCTTTGTGTTTTATTTTTACCACTGTGTGCTATTTGTAAAGCTCTGATTACTCTTTTTCGGTTATTTGGATGAATCTTTTCAAGGGCTTTTTCATCTTTTTGTTTGAGAAGTTCAACAAGCTGTTCGTTTGATAGAGAATGTAAATACGCTGTGTATTCTGTATCTTCCTGTTCTTCTTCAAATTCATAATCATATAAAGCAGCTTTTAGATATAATCCTGTCCCTCCACATAATATAGGCAGTTTATTTTTATTTTGAATTGTCTGGATCGCATCGCGGCATTTTGTTTGAAAGATCATTACATTATACGGTTCATCATATTCCTGCTCATCCAAAAGATAATGAGGAATCCCTTCCTTTTCTCTTTCGGTAACTTTTGCGGTTCCAATGTTCATTTGTTTATAAACCTGCATACTGTCACAAGATATGATTTCTCCATCAAACAACTTGGCAAGCCTAATAGATAAACTTGTCTTTCCAATTCCTGTTGGTCCTACGATCGCAAGTATCTTCTTTCTATCCACGTTCAAATTCCTTTCTTAGATCATGATCGCTCATCGTGATGATGGTTGGTCTTCCATGAGGACAATGATAAGGTTGTTTGCATTTCTTTAAATCTTCAATTACTTGTTCCATTTCATCCATGGTCAAAGAACGATTAAATCGAATTGAACTATGACAAGCCATTGTAGCCAAAACATGTTTTCTAAGCTTGGACATATCAATTTCATTGTCTTTTTCAAAAAGATCTAAAAGATCGTATAAAAATTCTTCTTCATGTACATTCTGAAACCATAATGGAATTTCTCTTACGATCAACTGATCGTTTCCAAATGGTTCAAATTCTAAGCCAAAGAAAGATGTTTTTTCATTGATCGTATTTACTTGTGACATTATATTGGATGATACATCAAGTTGAATCGGCAGCATCAAAGGTTGAAGATTGTTACAAGGCTTATTTAAAGTTTCCTGTAACATTTCATAATGATATCTTTCTTGAGCTGCGTGTTGATCTATAATAACAAGTCCATCTTCATTCTCGCATAAAATATAAGATTCTTTTAATTGTCCAATTACTTTTAAATGATAAAAGAATTCATATCCTACTGCTTTTTCTACGCTTTCAATTTCTTCAATTGATTCTTCTTTTTGAAGTTCCGGTTTTGTCAAAACTTCAAGTTCTGCAGGATATTCGATCTTTTCTTCTTTGATGCTAGGATTTGTCTTTATAGGATAATCATATGATTTTTCATATTCTTCTTTTTTCTTAAATCCCTTTTCAATGATTGATTCTGTCTTTCTTTCATTTTTTATTGGATAGGGAAAATTCAATGTTTCCTGTTCAAAGATTGGAGTTTTTACTTTTGGCTTGATTTGCACAGTTTGCAGCGAATTACTTAAAGAATCTCGAATCGTATTTTTGACAAGTTCTAAAAGATCATTTTGTTTCGATAAACGAACTTCCCATTTATTTGGATGGACATTGACATCCACCAATTGTGCATCGGATTCAATTTGTAATACCACAATAGGAAAACGATTTGGTGGTAAAAAATGTGAATATGCATCCAATATTGCCTTTTGGATCGGAACGCTTCGAATCAGACGAGTGTTTAGCGTAATATACATAAAATACTTAGTAGCACGGTTGATCTTAGGTTGAATGGCATAACCATGAATCTTAAAATCATCATTTTTTCCTTCAAAATAAACTGCATTTTCCGCAACTTCTCTACCATACATCTGATAAAGAATCTCCTGGATTTTTCCGTTTCCGCTTGTTTGAAATACAACTCTTCCGTCATGTGATAATTTAAAGCGAATCTCAGGATGAGATAAAGCCATCTTATTCACGATATCCGCAATAACCGAAAATTCATAACTTGGGCTCTTTAAATGTTTAAAGCGAGCTGGAGTTTTGACGAAAAGACCTGAAATATCTATTTTAGTTCCTCTAGGACAAGATGAAGATTCTTCACAGATCAATTCTCCATAGCTGTATCTTATTAAAGTAGATTCGTTAGAATCATTGGTATTCAGTTCGACTTTAGCGACAGATGCAATACTAGGCAGAGCTTCTCCACGGAATCCCATCGTATGAATATTGAAAAGATCTTCTTCTGAATGCATCTTACTGGTGGCATGGCGCATAAAAGCTAAATGAGCATCTTCTTTGTCCATACCTATTCCATCATCTGTAATGATCAATCTTTCAATACCGCCTTGGAAAGCTTCTATTTCAATTGTCTTGGCTTTAGCATCAATGCTATTTTCAACGCATTCTTTTACAATGCCTGCTGGTCTTTCAACTACTTCTCCGGCAGCAATCATATTTGTCAAATGTTCGCTTAAAACATGTATCTTGGACATGAAAGCCTCCTTAATCTATTTCATTTGATAATTTCTTTAATTCATATAAACAATCTAAAGCTTCACGTGGTGTCATAGAATCTATATCCAATTGTTGTAATCTCTGCAGTAATTTTGATTTTTCAGGCTGCACTGGATCCATGACAAATAAACTTGGTTGATACCCTTTTGTATCATCCCTGTTTTCATATTCATTCAATAATTGTTTTGCACGATCTAAAACGACTTTTGGTAAGTGAGCCAGACGTGCAACATTGATACCATATGATTTATCCGCTTTTCCTTCTACAATACGATATCTAAATTCAATTTCTTCTTTCTTTTCTCTTACATCTACATGAACATTATGCATAGAAGGATGTTCTTGTTCCATATCGGTTAGTTCATGATAGTGTGTTGAAAACAAAGTTTTTGCCTGAATAGCTTCATCAATATATTCCAACATTGCCTGAGCCAATGCCATTCCATCATATGTAGCTGTACCTCGACCAATTTCATCAAAAAGAATCAATGAATGCTTTGTCGCATAACGCAATGCGATGTTTGCTTCCATCATTTCCACCATAAATGTAGATTTTCCAGTTAAGATATCATCGCTGGCACCAATTCGTGTAAAGATACGATCAAAGATAGGCATCACTGCTTTTTTACATGGTATAAAACTTCCCATTTGTGCCATGATCACCAACAAAGCATTCTGACGCATGTATGTTGATTTACCACCCATGTTTGGTCCTGTGATCAATTGAATGGTTTCATCTTTGTTCATCTTCCAATCGTTAGAAACATATTTTTTCTTTTTCATTCGATCATCCAGGATTGGATGTTTCCCTTCTACAATATCAATACTAGATTCTGCATGAAATTCAGGACATACGTATCCTTTATCACTAGCAAGCAGCGATAAAGATACAAATACATCAATTGTCGCAAGAGCTTTAGCACATGTATGAAGATCAAAAAGATTTTCTTTGATCTTTGATAATAGATCATCAAATAATGTCTGCTCTAATTTTACTTTTTCTTCCTGAGCATGCAGTATTTGATCTTCTTTTTCTTTTAATTCCTGTGTTATAAAACGTGTTGCATTGGCAAGTGTTTGTTTAGGTACATATCCAAATTCATCTTTAATAGCCGATAAATTTCCATTTCGTACTTCGATATAATATCCAAAAACACGATTGTAACCAATTTTTAATGATTTAACCTGTGTTCTTTCTCTTTCCTTAGCCTCGAGTTCTAAAATAAAGTCTTTGCCTTGTTTGGCAATCATTCGAATTTGATCAAGCTGTGCATTATAACCATCATTAAAAACGCCACCCTCTTTTAAAGTCAAAGGAGGATTATCCACAATAGCACCTTGGATCGTTTCATATAATTCATGGCAGTCATTTACATTCTGAAATTCTGACCAACCTTCTATATTAGCGGCAAGATTTAATATAGGTTTGGCATGTTCTAAAGTCGCGACAAGCTGAAGGACATCTCTTGGGCTTGCATTTCCATAAGCCATACGACTTGCCAAACGTTCCATATCATATACATAGACAAGATGTTCTTTTAGATTTTCTCGTAATAAAAAATCTTCTGTCAAAGTTTTAACCGCTTTTTGACGTTTGATGATTTCATTAACATCAATTAATGGCATTTCGATCCACCGCTTCAAAAGTCTGGAACCCATTGCACTTTGACAACGATCCATAAAGCTCCATAAGCTTTCTGCTTTTGCACTAGTAGAATGTGAACTGGTTAATTCCAGATGATTTTTGGTTTCAAAATCCATGACCAGGACTTTTTCCATATCCATTGATTCCATCGGCATAAAATGATCAATATGCTGTTTCTGTGTTTCTTTTAAATAAGCCATCAACAGCGAAAATGCATTGATCAAATTTTCACTAGGATTTAAAGGAAGCAACTTTTCATCCTCAGAATCTAAAGAAGCTTTCTTCTGCAAAGAAACTAGAATGCTGTCCATTTCTTCAAATGCATTTAACCATCTCTTATCAAAAGACATTGGTAATACCACTTCACTGACATGCTGTTCCATCAAAGCTTTCTGTAAACTTACCAATGATCTTTCTAAAGTCTGATATTTTAGCTCACCTGTGCTTAATTCACAATATATGACAACAATCTCAAAACTCGATACTGAAACAGAGGCCATATAGTTGGTTTGTTTTTCATCCAAAGCACTATCCATATATGTTCCTGGTGTGATGATTTTTATGATTCCTCGATCCACTAGTCCTTTTGACTGGCTTGGATCGGATAGCTGTTCGCATATAGCTACTTTATAGCCCTTCTTGACAAGTCTTTGAATATATGAATTGGCCGCATGGTAAGGTATGCCACACATCGGTACTTTTTCTTCAACGCCTGCACTTCTTCCAGTTAGTACAAGATTCAATTCTTGACTGGCAATTTTCGCATCTTCAAAAAACATTTCATAAAAATCGCCCAGACGATAAAAAAGGATCGAATCTGGATTCTCTTCTTTTAATTTTATATAGTGCATCATCATTGGAGTATATTTTTTCTCTGCCATAAATTAACCTCTTCAACTCAAGTATTATATCAAATTTTTTGGTCTAAACATAAATTATGTTATACTAATTAATAACTTAGGGGGCATAGTAAGTGAAACATACCATAACAATCAAGAATCATACATTTTCTTTCGATATAGGTTTTATTGGAATCCTGATCCTGTTTGGACTCACTAGTTTCTTTTCCTTATATAATGCATTTAATCTTATCAGTGATGGAAGTGGATTAGGATATCTAGGTCGTCAGATCATGTGGTATATCATTGGTTTTGGTGCATTAACCATCATTACAATGATTCAAAATGAAGTAATATATTGTTATATTCGAAAAATATATAATTTTTTATTAATATGTCTTGCCTACTTGTTTATTTCATCATTGTTGATTAGTGTTACAGGTAACACAAATATTCACCTGCCATTTGCACCATCAATCAATGGTTCTGTTTCGTGGTTTCAGTTTCCAATTGTAGGTAGCTTTCAACCTAGTGAATTTATAAAAATTGTTTTGATCATCATGACATCTCAAACAATCAATATTCATCAAGATAAATATCCAGAACAAACATGGCAAAATGACTTAAAACTTTTAATTGAACTTGCCAAGATATTATTGCCTCCATTAATCCTGATCTTTCTTCAGCCGGATACCGGATTATGTCTTATCATCTGTTTTAATACTTTAGTCTTGTTAATGTGCTCTGGTATTAAAAAACAATATGTATGGATCCTTGCGGCATTGATCATTCTCTTTATCGGTGGATTCTTCTTTTTATACTTCCAATTTCCGGATGTCTTATCATCTTTTATCTCAGCTTATCGTTTACAGCGTATTGAATCCTGGCTGGATCCAGAAAGTTATATTACAGGTAGTTCCAACCAGCTATATACTGCCTTGTTATCACTTGGAAGTGCCGGACTGACAGGCTATGGTTTACAGGCAAACATCATTGCCATTCCAGAAGCTCATACAGACTTTATCTTTGCGGCAATTGGGCAGTGTTTTGGATTATTAGGTACAACTTTCATCTTATTTATATGTATGCTGATGGATTTGTATTTATGTAAGATTGCTTATAATACTAAAAATAAAACAGATCGTTTTATCGTCATAGGCATCATTTCTATGTTGTTATATCAACAAATACAAAATTTAGGAATGATCGTTGGTTTATTACCAATCACCGGTATTACTTTACCACTTATTTCATATGGTGGAAGTAGTATTTTATCTTATTTTATTGCCTTTGGTATCATCATGAATATCTCTCCATTATCTAAAAACAATATTGAGATAAACCCTCCAAAATTTAAAAAATTCAAAAAGATAAAGAGAACAAAAAAATCAAGGTTATCATTCAGATAACCTTTTAATATAGATTCTTTAAACGTTTTAAATATGAATACTTGCGATAGCGGGCGAATCGAACGTATTTATCCGAAGTACTGATCATTATTTCTGATATTCCATTTAAATCAGTTTCCAAGTGATCATATCCAGCATGTGCTAAACTCAAATCTTCACCTTTTACCAAAATTTTTCGATCAGATTTCATGATATACGGAGATCGTAAAGAATGATGTGATTTATGAGCTATCGGCATAATTTCACAAAGCTGTAATACATTAAGTCCAGAATCAATTACAGCCCCCTGTAAAGCTCTATTAATGGCAGTCGAACCGGCTTGTGTGCTGACACAGATACCAGAACCTGTAGTATGTTCAAAAAATTCACCATCGATATATACATCAAGTGATAATGTTTTTAATAACGATTCAATACGAACTTCGTTTAACGCATAAAAGATTTCCTCTTTTTGCGGTGACGAAAATTTCAATAAAGGTGCTTTTTCTATATTACATTCATCTTGCCTGATATCATAGATAAATGCATCAATTTCTTTATCCGTATAATCTGTAAAAAAACCTAATGTTCCAGTGTGAATTCCCACAAAAGATATATGATCTAGTTTATCTAAATGTTCATGGATACTTCTTAGTAATGTTCCATCTCCACCAACAGATAAAACCAGTTCAAAATCAGATTCATCAAATTTCCAGCCTGTTTCTTCACATCGTCTACGTAAATAATCAGAAACTTCTTTAGAATGATCATCCGGACGAGAAATAATCGTAAACCGCATCAATACCACTTTCCTTTCAATTAAAACCATTGTACCATATTTTATGGTAGGTGATTTAAATGGAAAACTATATTGAAAGAGAATTAAAAATTTTAGTAAGCAAAGAACAATTTCAAAAAATCTTAAATTCATATGAATTTAAGAAACCAATAATACAAACAAATACATACTACGATACAAATGATCAAAAAATCAAACATATGAATGGTGCATTAAGAATACGTACGATTGAAAATACACATATCTTTACTCTAAAAATAAAAAAGGATTCAATAACACATTATGAATATGAAAAAGAAATACAAACAAACAATATAAATGAAATTAAGGATCCAGAAATTTTAGGTTGGATCCAACAATATGATATTCCAACCAATATAAAACCGATAACATCATTTCGAACCGAAAGATATACATATAATTTTGAACATGGACAATTATGTGCTGATATTACATCATATGAAAATCATATCGATTATGAATTGGAATATGAATACATAGATAATCATGATGGTATCTCGTTTTTCAATCATATATTAAACAATATAAATACGAAATATGAAAAAAATTGCCCTAGCAAAATTGCCAGAGCAATGAATGATCAAAACTTATGTGTTAAACGATAGAAGAAGGACTTTGAGTTATATTCTTCTTCTTTTTTCTTATATTCTTCTATTTCTTTTTTCATGGATTCAATAGAAGAATTTTCTTCCTTTAACATCTGATTTTCAGATTCTAATTTTTCAATTGTTTCATCTTTTGACTTCTGTTCCAATAAGAAGGTTTGTTGATGTTTTTCTAATTCTATCGCTAATCTTTCCTGATATAATTGTTCTATTTTTTGTTGAGATTTTTCTTTTTCTTCTATAATAGCTTTTAATTTATCATTCTCATACCGTAATTCCATCTCTACAGTAGATACTTCATGTTTTTCTTTTCTGAAGTAATTTGATAATTTTTCTACCCCTTCTGCCTTTATTGTAATACGTCTTGTTTCTGGATTTTTATACTTCCAATCCTTATCTGGATAATCTTTTACTAATTTTGCTACTGCCTTATCTACTGTATTTCTTGATTTAGAAAAATGCTGGCAGATCTGAGAAATATCCATATCATAAAACACGTCGATTGGCTTTTCATTTTCTAACATGTTGATCCCCTTTCCTATGATTTTCATACATCAGCATTTTCTTTTCAGAGTTGATTATAGCACAATATTTTTTTAAAATCTACAACTTCATAGGAAATTCATATGTATTTTTCACATCCAATAATTTATATAGGATTCTTATTTCTCTTTTTCATATTACAATCACACTTATTTTTGTTATTCATATGAATTAAAAATCAACTTTTTCTATTTCATATGATTTAATATTTTATACTACTCTCATTCATATGAAATTGATAATTTATTTATACCATTAAATATTTTTCATATTTTATTCATATGACTAATCAGAATATGTATTATATAATTTATTTAAAGATATTTCTATAATATATGATTTTCATATATTTAAATCATATATTATTTACTATTCATATGATTTAAACAAAATTATTTGTCCATGTGTTCTTATTTCATATATTAATCGTATGATTTAGTAAAAATAATATGAAAATCGGCTTAAAAATCATATATTATTCATAAAAACAAGAAAAATCGTATGATTATTCATAAATAATTCATACGATTGATAAGATATAATTATTTTCTTCCTTCAAAAGCCTTTAATAGAGTATGTGCATCTGTATAATCCAAATGTCCGCCCATTGGTATACCGTGAGCAAGCCTTGTTACCTTAGTTTTTCCATCTAATAGCTTTGTGATATATAAAGCTGTCGTTTCTCCTTCTACTGTAGGATCTGTCGCAATAATCACTTCCTCTATGTCATCGTTTATTCTATTCACTAACGATTGTATGTTTAAATTCTCCGGTAAGATACCTTTCTGAATATTAATCAATCCATTTAAAACATGATATACACCATTATATTCCTGCATAGATTCTATCGCAGCTATATCTTTAGGAGATTGTACAACACATATAACATTATGATTCCTTGTATCATTCATACAAAATTCACATTTATCTCCATCTGATAGATTGCCACACACTTCGCAGCGTTTAATACCATCTTTAATAGAAGATAGGGAAGTGATAAATTCATTTATCCACTCCTCATCCCAATTTAATGTAGTAAAAGCATATCTTTCAGCTGTTTTTCTTCCTACACCTGGTAATTTAGAATACGCCTGGATCAAATCTTCGAATTTCTTTGGATACATAATATCTATCACTCTTTCTAATCATTCACTATTTCTATGTTTGGAAACAATTCAATCATCTGTTTTTCTTCACTTAACTTCTTCTCTTTATCAGATGAATTACTTCTACTTATAATTACATCAACTGGTTCAGGTAAGGTACCTTGAATCATTCTTTCTTTAAATTCTTCCAACACTCTTGTTTGTTGAATATGATCTATCGCAAATATTTTCTTTGCTTTTCCAAGAACTTGTTCCATAAAATCTTCAAATCCTTGCGTAAGCTGCATTTCATTAATTTCTTTTGCCTCTAATTCACTTCTAACCGCTACAACAATGTATTTATCTCCACTAGCAACAATAGCTATGTTGCGCAAACTATTTGCATATTTTGCATATTCTAAATCCGCTAAATACATATTTCTTTCATCCATTTTTGCGGTATCTATTTTTCTTTCTGTTTTATTTGCTCCTACCAGCAATTGTAATATATATTCATCGTTCAATATGATTTTACTATCCTTATTTCCTACCTCTTTTAATGTTTCACGTGAAACATCAGAAATTGTTTCCAACTCAGAAATACCGGTA
>ERZ857984.267-NODE-267-length-71520-cov-6.325390_pt1 | contig 71520 bp, 61 predicted proteins | sample MGYA00519914_ERZ857984 | MGnify/ENA primary metagenome ERZ857984 (study PRJEB31778, sample SAMEA3449417) | human gut metagenome | biome: human gut; feature: human-associated habitat; material: faeces | place: United Kingdom | collected 2010/2012 ...
CGGCCACCAATCCGCGGGCGGCCAGCAAAAGCGCGGCCCCGCCCGGCGGGAGCGCACGGCGCAGCTGCCGAAGCTGCGCGGCGGCACACGCCCGGGCACCGGCCCAATCAAGGGCCGGATAATCGGCGGCAAGCGCCGCGATGGACCGCGCGGGCCGCGGGAACTTTTGGGCGGGAGGGGAACGGTGAGAGTGAGGGGCAGACATATCGATTCACTTCCTTGTGCGATTGATGGCCGGGCCGAAAAAAGGGGGCGGCTCGGTGCACTCTATCATACACGCAGGCGCTGTCGGATACTGGCGAAGCTTGCCAGGGAGGCGTAAAAACAGGCAAAAACGTTTTGCTTTGGGTCACAGGGCCGCGGAACAGGGCGCCCCCAGGGGGAAAAGGGCATAAAAGAGCGCCGCCCGGCTGCGGGGCGGCGCGAAAAGGCGCAGAGTTTAGAAAAACAGATCCTTGCTGGGGTAGACCGGCTCCATCGTAAGGCGCAGACCCAGCTTGCGCAGGGTGCCCTCGTCGCCGGTGTGCAGCATTTGGGTGGAATGCATGTCGCAGTCGCGCAGAAGGGGGATGGCGGCCAGGGCGCGGGCGGCCACCGGCGAGGTTGCCGCGCTGACGGCAAGGCCCGCCAGCACGTCGTCGACCTTGAGCACGCTGGAACGGCTGCCCAGGTAGTCGATCTTGAGGCGCAGCAGGGGCTTTAACACCTGCTCGCTGATGAGAAGGATATCGTCCTGAATGCCGGACAGGGCCTTGATGCTGTTTAGCACGGTGGCGCTGCAGGCGCTCATCAGGTCGCTGGCCTTGCCGGTGATGATGCGGCCGTCCGGCAGCTGCACGGCGGCGGCGGGGCAGCCCGCGACACGCTGCTTTTCCAGCGCGGGGGCCACCACGGCCCGGCCCTCGGCGGTAACGCCCAGCTGCTGCATAATGCTCTCGATTTTGTGCAGCGAATCCTCGCTGGCTTTGCCCTGCTTTGCCTCGCAGGCAGCCTTGTAGTAGCGGCGGAAGATCTCCTCGGTGGCGGCGCGGCGGACCACGGCGTCGTCTGAGATGGCGTAGCCGGCCATGTTCACCCCCATATCGGTGGGGCTGCGGTAAAAATCCTTGTCGCCGGTGATGCGGGCCAGGATGGTCTGCACAATGGGAAAGGCCTCCACGTCCCGGTTGTAGTTCACAGTGGTCTCGCCGTAGGCTTCCAGATGGAAGGGGTCGATCATGTTCACGTCGTTCAAATCGGCGGTGGCGGCCTCGTAGGCAAGGTTCACCGGGTGCTTGAGAGGCAGGTTCCAGATGGGAAAGGTCTCGAACTTGGCATAGCCCGCCATGATGCCGCGCTTGTATTCGTGGTATACCTGCGAAAGGGCGGTGGCCAGCTTGCCGCTGCCGGGGCCCGGCGCGGTGAGCACCACCAGGGGCTTTGTGGTCTCGATGTAGGGGTTCGAGCCGTAGCCCTCGTCGCTGCAAATGTGGTCCACGGCCATGGGGTAGCCCGTAATGGGGCGATGGATGTAGTTTGCGACCCCGCGCTCGGTGAGCTTTTTTGCAAAGCCGTCGGCCGCGGGCTGGCCGGTATACTGGGTGATCACCACGCTGTTTACCGCAATGTCCATGGCGTGGATGTCGTCGATAAGGCGCAGGACCTCCATGTCGTAGCTGATGCCAAGGTCCGCGCGCATTTTGGTTTTTTCAATGTCGCCCGCCGAGATGCAGAAGATGATCTCGGCCTTGTCGCGCAGTTCATGCAGCAGGCGGATCTTGCCGTTTACGTCGAAGCCGGGCAGCACCCGGGCGGCGTGGTAATCGTCGAACAGCTTGCCGCCGAACTCCAGATACAGCTTGCCGCGGAACTGGTCGATGCGAGCAAGGATGTTTTCGGTCTGTTTGCGGATATAAAGGTCGTTGTCGAATCCGATCTCCATGGATGAGCCCCCACACTTTTATAAATAATACACTTTATAAAGGATACCACGCCCGCACAGCACAATGCAAGCCGCCCGGCCCCAAAAACAGGAAAAAACGCGGCGAAAAAAATTTCGGTTTGCCTCTTGATTTTTACAGGTGCCCATGCTATAATAAAACACGCTCTGGAGGATTAGCTCAGCTGGTTAGAGTGCCTGCATCACACGCAGGAAGTCTGGGGTTCGAGTCCCTAATTCTCCACCAAAAGCAAAACCACCCTATGAGTTGAAGGTTTCAGCACATAGGGTGGGCTTGCTTATATCTTCAAAAATGATTGATTAGTGTTAAGAGGCTGAAACGGCCCGACCTTCTTTCATCAATGCACACACCCTACGCGGCTCCACCCCAGAACGTCCTATTCGTGGATAGTTCCAGCAATTTCGCCCTCACTAATTGAGCAGGGTGTCCCGATAAGTCCGGCTGTCCTGCTCGCAGCTCACGCATTGAGGCGCTTTCACTTCTTTTGAGCCAATCAACTCCGTTCCCATTGAAGTGACTTGATATGCTCCCGTCCCTGGAGCATTCCCCTTAACAAAAGGGATGAAAAGCGTCCAACTTAATTGACAGTAGCGATTCACGGTCGCTATTATCATATTGAACCATGCTTTTGTTTTTCAAGGTGCAATGTGCAGGTTTCAGGAAAACAAAAAAGAAGAACCGTGTTCTCAGCAGCACAGCTGCTAAACAACGGTTCCTCGCAATTGACATCCTAGCTATAATCGTGATAATATAATTATTACGATTAAAAGAATGCTCTCACAAGTCAGTCCGCTGTTGACGCAGCCGCCTGATGATACCTGTTCCCGAGCTGGTAACTCGGGGGATAGGTGTGGGGGTTTTTCTTTTTGTACCTACTATTTATTTTACCACTTTTGGGAATGAACTGCAAGAAGAATTTCGCCTTTTTGGCAAATATTACGGCAAATAAAACTCGCAGGATCAGGCCATAGAGAGGTGCGACCGGCGGTCGTACCTCTCTTACTTTTCAGGAGACGGAAGACCATGTCCAGCTTCATAATCCAGCCGTGCCGCCCGGATCTCTTTTCTGGAGAGCTTCAGCAACGGCCCGGGATCCATACCATCTATCAGGGCAAACCGCAGTTCACGCATTACGCGCCAGCCCAGGGCAGGGGAGGCATAGACTTGGATATCTATACCATCTTGCAGACCAAGCAGGATCTGTTCCGTCTGCTCTGGGGTGCAGCCTGCAGGCAGATATCCGGCCAACTCCGCCAGCTCGCGCAGCTGCTGGATCCGCGCCTTGCGGATCCAACGCAGCCGCTTTTCAGGATCAGCATATTTTTCAACAGGGAAGTGCATCCTCAAAGCCAAACGCAGTTCAGCGAGCTTTTCAGGATCGTGAAAGCCTTTATCAAGATAGGGCTGAATATCCAGGCCGGCGGCCTGCCAGGCAGCTGCTTCGCGGCGTAAGCTTGAAGGTTTTTTTGAAGGCTGTATCTCCTGCTGAGCTTCGATCTCAGGGGCTATTTCGCCAGGCTGCAAGACACGCACGACCGAGCCGGTGGGGGGCGAACCAGGATAGTCTTCTTCTACGCGGGAAGAATATAGGGCGGTGTACCGGCCATTGGCCCCTTGCACCAGCAGGCGCATACCGGGGGAAACCTGAAGATGGTCAGGGATCAACCAGGCATACAATTTTTGAGCTTGCTTTTTGTATGCCCCCCAGACAACTCTCATAGCACAACCTCCCTTAAAATTTGGCTTGAAAATGCGGCCTGCCAGGTACGACCGACGGTCGCACCTGGTAAGTTCGTGGATTTTATTATAGCATGTTTTGGGCAGCCTTTTCCATGGAGGTGCGACCGATGGTCGTACCTTTTTTTCTTGTTTTGTGTTAAACTATACAAAAAAGAAGGTGAAAGCATGAGTGTAAGCTTTGAAGGCCACCTGATGAGCCGAAATATTCCTCTGGCGCGTTTTGAGCAGGGCGAGATGCATGTGCTGCAGCCGGCGCTGCTGCCTTTTCACTTTGCTCATGGCGGCAGCCTGGAAGACTGGCTGCGCTCCCGCGCGATGGACTGCCATTCCCGCACCAACGCCCGGATGCTGCGCAAGGCGCTGCGGATCAGCGACGAGGCCCCGGAGCTGATCCCCCTGCAGGTGGACGCCGCCACTATCACCGACACATACTGGCTGAAACCCCAGGGCAGCGCTTTGCAGTACCAGGATGTATGCTTTCGGGAGAACGCATACTGGAAATTCGCCCTGAACGGCCCCAGCGTGGACGATTTCAGCCGGCCCTTCAGCCGCACACCGGAGCTCACAAACACCGGCAGCTTTGAAAAGTGCTGGAAGCTGGAGCCGGACGGGGAGTGGTGGCTGTATAAACACGGCAAGCCCGAAAATGTGTTTTCCGAGCTGATGGCCTACCGCCTGGGCCGGTGGCTGGGGTACAACATGGCCGAGTATGAGCAGGTGGACGCGGAAACGGTGCGCACGCGGGACTTTACGCGCCGGGCCAGTGTGAACTTTGAGCCGGCCCGCGCGCTGGGCCTGAAATCAGACCAGCACCTGCAGAACTACGAAAGCCTGCGCGGCCTTGCGCCGGCGCTGGCGCTGGACTATGCCAGGATGGTGACGCTGGATGCGCTGATCTACAACGCCGACCGCCATGCAGATAACTTTGGTGTGCTGCGGGATGTGGATACCGGAAAGGTGCTGGGCCTGGCCCCCAATTACGACAATAACCTGTCGCTCTTGGCGCTGCACATTCCCAATGAACAGGCCGGCGCGGACTTTTTAAAGGACTGGCAGAACCTGATGCTTTTTCATCATGTGCCGATCAAGCTGCCGCCGCTTGCCCCGGGTCAGCTTGGCAGGATGGCCGGTGCGATCCGCTGCGACGTGGACAAAGAAAAAGCAGTGGCGTTTTTACAATACCGATATGACCACATGCAGCAGGCGATCGAGAGGAACCTTGCGTTGAATCCGATCCCGCCGATAGAGTTATAAAGGGGGGAGGTACGACCGATGGTCGCACCTCCCCCCTCCTTATGGCTGGTCTTATATTGCGCTACCTGCCCCTTGAGTTGGCCATGGTTTCAAGGGACTTGGTTTCCATCGCTGGCCTCTACCCTGGCTGCACACTGGCTGCACAGATCCTCTTCTACCCAGTAACAGCCACCACATCGGTGCTAACAGGCATAATGCACAACGGGGAGGTGTCGGCCGACAACTCTCTTTCGGGCACAATGCACAAAAGAAGAGTCTTGGCCAATCAGCAACTTTTACAAAAGAAAAGCCAGATCAAGTGCTTATTTAATAGCATAGCTTAAAATCTATCTATACTCTTTCTCTTTGTAGAGTACGGGTGGGTAAAGATATATTGTCTAAAAAATGCACTACTCCCTGCAAAAAAGAAACGATAGCTCCCTTGACACGCCGGAAGAAGGGTGTTAAGATAATGGTGTTAGATGGGTCGTCTAACGGATTTATGCTTTGAGTGCTGGGCTTTGTGAGGGCCGGGCACTCTTTTTTTGTGTTGCTGAGTAGTATGTACAGGTTATGCTTTCCTGCCCATTTGTGCAGCTTGCGCACCAGGTGAGCTTGCTGCAACTCACGGATAGCCTTGATAATGGTGTTACGGCAGAGACCTAACAATCCTGAAAGGTGAGAAAGGGAAGGAAAGGCTTTGCCTGCACGGTTACGGAACGACAGAAACGCAGCATACACGGCGAACGCGCTTGCCGGCAGGGAAAAGATACGCTGCGATACTTCCAGCGCAAACCAGCGCCCAGCTGGCCGTATTAGGGTGTATTCGTTGCTGCGATATGTGCCATCTATTTTGTATCTGTGACGCTGCTGTACCAGCCCTAACGATACCAGTTGCGTGGTGGCGCTGCATACCGTTGCCCGGGCAATATTGCAGTTCCGCGCAATCTTGCCAGCCCGGACGGTGGCCACGCCATCTGCACTTGCACACGAGCAGAGATAGCAATATACCTTCAGCGCATTGGGAGGCAGCTGTAAGGCCAAGATAGTGTGAGGTATTTTGACAAACATTTTTTCGCCCTTCCTTTTTTGGTGGAGCAGCCAGGCATTCGCCTAGCTGCTCCACGATTTATTTATTCGAGGTCAAACATGCCAGGGGTGAGATCATAGGACAAGCTGCCGGCGCGTGCCTTCAACGTGTCCGCGTCGGCCACCATAATTTCGCGGTATTCCAGTTCCGGGCGCATCGGCTCTTCTGCGTCCTCCAAGTAAGTCCAATAGCCCGGGGGAGAAATTCGCAGCGGGTGAGTGGTGCCCTTGACAACGATAAACTTTCCTTCCTCCATTGTGATCAAATCGCTGGGAGCCATGAGCGCGCGGCCCATCAGCGCTTTGCTGCTGCTGGATTTGCCTTGCTGGTAGCTGCTGGATCCGGTCAAGATCGTTTCATTGCCCATGATTTTGGACAGGGTTTCCGCAGTCGAAAGAGCGGCCGGCGCTACAAAAGAAGTAATAATCGTTTGATTGGTGCCCCGGATGATCTCACTTTTAGTTTTGGAATAGTGCTTTTGAAGCTGTGCAAAGTCCTGCAGCGCGATCATCAGTCGGCCGCCACGGCTGCGGAGCGCGGCCGACAGGGCGTCGTAATCCGGGATGGGCGGCTGCTGGCCAAATTCATCCAGAAGTAACAGTACCTTACGGGGTAATATTCCATGATACTCTGTTTCGGCCATCTCAATCAAGTCATTCATCAAATTTCGCACGATAAGGCTGCTCATAAAGTGCCTGGTGGTGTTTTCATCCGGGCTGATTAAAAAAATGGCGCTGGGGGTCTCAATAAATGCCCGGGCGTCAAACGCGCTGTCATGCTCGCAAAGCACCTGCTCCAGTTCAGCATCAATAAAACGAACCAGCTTGCCCAAGGCAGAAGAGAACACATTCATCGACGTGCGCATGTCGGCCGAGGTGGCCGGGCCGGTATAGTATCGGATACGGGGATCGTCGATGTACTCCAGCAGCTCTTCCAGTTTGGTCTTTTGAGGTTGGCCGGCATTTACCGCCCCCTGGATCTGCCCGTTCATTTCCAAAATCAGATTAAATACCGAGATAATATGCCGCTCAGTCGCCGGCGCGTACTCGCTGACCAGCAGGATCACGCCGGTGATTAGTCCTCGGGCGGTTTCATTGAAGTAGTCGCTGGATTCCGATTTTACATCCGAGCTGTCGCTGTCGATCAGCAGGCTGGCCGCCACCTTGGCGTACCGCTCTGCGCGGCCATAAGCGCGGGCTTTGGCCAGTTTGTTGGGAGCTGTCTTATACTCATCAATGGCTGCGTTCACATTTGCGATAAAGTTGTACCGATTCGAGCCGGAAATGTTGCGCAGGTCGATCGCCGGCGTGCGGATGCCTGCTTGCTGCAGCAGCGCTGCATTTTTGCGAAACAGTTCGCCTTTACAGTCCAGGATTACCATGCTGGCCCCCCGGCCTCCGGTATTTTGGTTGACGGCCAGGTTATACCGGATCGTGGGGATCATCATGCGGGTAGTTTTCCCGGCGAAGGGCGGGGCCAGAAGCAGCACGTTATGTTCGCTTGCATCGACCAACCAACGATTTCCCTCAAAGCTGAAGACAAAGCCAGGCTCGCATTCCTTTCCGCGTGATACGGATAAAAATGTTTCGTTTTTTTCTATATCGTTCATCCACCGGCTCCGCCCGTGCTGCCCATGCCCGGCCGCCACGTCCTTGACATCCAGGGGCTTGCTTTTGATCCATATTACAAGCAAAGCGATAAGGCCGGCTACAAGTATAACCAGGCCCACCGCAGAAGTCCGCTGCTCTGCCGGCACGCGGATCAAACCATACAAAGTAAAAAAGCTGAGAAAGCCTCCCAACAGCCATTTCCATACCTTCTTCATGGTATGTGCTTCTCCTTATTCCTTTTTAGATTTTTAAGTGTTCGTCGTTGTAGAGGCTCTGATCCTACAAATTGCGCCACCCCCTTTACAGCCCCTGGAGAAAATTTTCGCATATTTCAGAAGCCAGTTGCTTCAGATCTTGTTCTTGTTGCGGGCCTTTTTGCAGTGAGTGACCCAAACCATTGGAAAGCTCCAGCTGCTGATCGATCCTCTCTTTCGCATGGGCAAACTGCTTGCCCATACGTGTCAGCGACTTCTCAATTTTAAAGTCGGGGTTTTCATTGATCGCTTTTGTGAGACAGTCAACCAGGTATTTTTGTTCCAAAGCTTCAATGGTACAGCCGTAATGCTTCAGCAGCATTACGGCTGTACCTTGCGCCTCAAACTCTTTCACCGCTGTGGGAAGATCAGGGCTGCTGGTATTATGGAGCAGCGCGTGGGAGTATTCATGCAGCATAACTACTGCAGCGTGGGAATCCTGCTCCAGCTGGTTGATATGGATCGAGTTGGTGTCAGGAGAAAAATAGCCGCCCATCGAAATCGAAGCCAAATCGTCGCGGGTCACATGGATCCCTTCCAGCTCGGCCACTTTTTTGGTCGCATCAAAAACAGCGGCATGAGCAGGAGATTCCTGCCCTTTGTTGTAGATACGGGGGTACTCTTCCACCGGGCAAGTGGTTTGTGAGATATCGTATACATTGTACAAAACAAAAAAAGTTCGCTGGCTGGTTTTTATCTGGCCAGCAGCGATCTGGTAACGTTCTTCCGGGGTGGCTCGGTTCAGTTTTAAAGTATAGTTACCTCGCTCGAAATAGGGTTGCTGCACCGGCCGGTAGATCTCTATGCCTCGCCGCATGTGCTCAGGCCGTACCCGGTATCCCATTTCTGACCATTTTGCCTGACTGGCCACAAACGTTGCCTGGGGATTTTGAAAATAGATCAATGCCTGGTTGCGCTGAGAGAACCGATAAAAACGAGAGGAAAAATCAATGTATTCCCATAGCAAGGAAGGGTCTTCGGTGAAGTTATTATAAAGATTAGCGATTTCTTCGTCCAGATCAGGCGCCGGGCCGGTCGGTTGGTCGGCTTGGATTTTAAAGACTTCGTTTGCCTCCTGCCATACCTCTTTTTTTTGTAATAGCTCCTGCATTTCAGGCTCTGATAAACGGAACGGCTGCCTTAACACAGGCCAAGCAGCTGACATTTGCACCTCGGTATGCAATATTACAGCGAAGGGTTTAAATGCGCGTGAGGCAAGTGTATCTGGCTTCAAAGTTAAAATTCCAGGATGATCTCCTTCAGGTGCGGCTACGATGGGCAATGCTTTCAGATTGCCCCACTGGTCAACATCGGTAACAATAAATCTGGAGGTACTAAGATCCTCGATCGACACCCGGGAATAGAGTGTATCCCCCGGCACGATTTTTATTTCGCTCATTGGGTATCCCTCTCTTTCGTTAATTTTTCGCGATATAAAGCCAGAGCCAGACAATACAGGTGCAAGGTGCGCAAAAGGGATCTGCAACCTTGCAAGCAGGCGTCTGGCTCTGTATGTTTGGGCGTATTTAATTGATTCCGGCCGTAAATTTTCGACGATTTGATTTATACGGTCACACGGATACAAAGAAAGAAGAAAATTTGCATCAACATAGCTGTTCCTGATCCAACCCTTTCCGTGGGGCTGGATCACTAAAACCAGGGGTTGGCCCTGCGGGCCGAAATGGCGATCGGATATAAACATGATAGCGGCCCGGTTGGCCGGGATCACTAGCGCAGGGTCGGCCAAGATCTCTGGGGTTTGCGCGACTGATTGTATAGACAGCCCATGTCGTTCGGGGTAATTTGGATGAACCGGTAAAGTAATATTACGAAGATGGCGCAGGGTGATAAGGACTGGATCTGCCCCAAAACCCAGCTGAAGCATAAGAGGTGACGCGGGGCAAAGAAGAAAGGCGTCGCCCCCATGAAGGGTATCACTCAAAAGCGCTGTCTCGATCCTGCTTTCCAGCTCCTGGTTATCCACGATCATGCTGCTTGACTCCTTCTTTTTCCAGGCGCTGTAAGCATCGTGTGCAGAGGGTCACACCCCGGTAAGTTTTTAGGCCAGCACTCCCTTCGCAGATCATACAATGCCGATCCGTGCGCCGTAAAGTGATAATTCCAGATTCCAGATCTACCTTGGCTTCCAGCGGTTCCGCCGGCTGCAGCCCTAACGCTTTGCGGGCTTTGACCGGGAGCACCATGCGCCCCAGCCGATCCACACATACCGTTCCTACGGTCATTTCGTTCATTCTCATTCATCTCCTTCGTCAGAGTAAAGCAGTCCCTGTGCATCGGTTCCCCAATTTTCTTCAGGCAAAGCGGCACAAATAGGATGGTCAATGGTCACATCTCCCGGGAAAGCAGCCCACTGTTGCAGATCCTGGATCGTTAAATTGCTATAGGTTTCCCAGTTCATTTTGATAAACAGGCGCCGCTGGTTGCGGTGGCCAACGATCACCCCATCTTCAGTAAGGGCATAGAGCTGCAGATCTTCCCCCAATTTATCAGACTCCATTTCCTGGAGCCTATTCAGCTCTATTTGGTGTTCTTCAGGCAGTTCGCTTGGGTCAAATAGGCCCTGCAGCCCTTCTTCTGATTGGCCAGGCTCAAAAATTTCCGGAGCGGCCAGTTCGCATTTAACGGTTTCAAAATCGTCCGCTAAAGCGATCGTGTCCCCGCCGAGATAGTATTTCATGGTAAAAAAGTTCATGTTTATTCTCCCTTCGTTGTTTATGGTTCAAGGGCGTCGCGTTTTTGGCCACGCTCTTCAATCGTTTGCCTGTGTATTTTTTTTGCTTTCAGCCGATGTTTTTGCCCAACGGATTGTCTGCTCTGCACTTGGTTTCGGTTGGTGTCGTTGCGCATACTAAGCCCGATCAGGTGCAGCAGCCCCCGCATAGCGGCAGCCTGGCTTTTGGGGTGATAGTCGGGCGGCTCAAATTTGGGCATCACCTTTTTGTCAGGATCCAAATACTTTTCCTTTAAGTGCTGAACTGCGAGATTTTGAAATTCGGTGGTTTCCGCCAAATGCTTTTTAAACCAGAGCAAAGGATCAGAACACTGATCCAAAACACTTCTTTCTTGTAGCGTTCTCTTCATCTGGGGGTGTTTATCATATACCGATTGGAGCCATGCGGAGAGGCGATCCTGGTCAGGGGGTGAGAGCTGGCGATAGTAGTCAGGCGGTGCATATTCAGCTTTTTCGCGTGGAGTGCGGGCTTTGTCAAACAGCTTTTGGATCAGCGCCTGGATCTCTTCGCCATCAGCTGTGTTTCCAGCTGCATTAAGGGTATCGCACAGTAGTTTATCCCAGGTGCAAAGGACTTTATAGCCAGCGGATCTTTTCTCCTTCAGGGCCAAATCAATGGGATGATCTTTTGTGGCTGCAGCTGCATAATCGACGATCAGTTGGTGCAACGCTGTAGGCTGCGCAATAATATCCTCCACCGTACAAAAAGAAGAAAAAGCTTTGTTCGTAATCAACTTGAATTGGGGTAACTCAAGAAGTTCGCGCAAACAAGTATTTACAGCGTTCCGTTGGGCGGCAGACATTTTTTGATAGGACTGCACGCCTGTTTCCGGGTTGGCCATGGAGGATATTTGGAGCAACCGGCTACCCAAAAAATGCTGCAGCTGCGGACTATGCAATAAATCCTTTTCGATCGCGTATCTTACATTTCGGATCGCCGCCTTTAGCTTTTCCTGTTTTTCCTGAGCCTCAGGGGCCTGGTCGTCGGCCGGCGTTTCCGGAGCTGCAGGAACTTGGTTGCCGGCCGGCGTCTCCGGAGCTGCAGGAACCTGGTTGCCGGCCGGCGTCTTCGGAGCTGCAGGAACCTGGTTGCCGGCCGGCGTCTCCGGAGCTGCAGGAACCTGGTTGTCAGCCGGCGTCTCCGGAGCTGCAGAAGCCTGGTTGTCGGCCGACACCTCTGGAGCGGCAGAAAGTTCCGGCTCATACAAAGAAAAAGAAAGCAATGCTTTTACTGCAGCACGTTGCGCAATGGAAGCATTCCGTCCACCTTGCAGTAAGTATTTAAAAAACTTTTTCTGATCCTCGTCTTTGGAAAATTTATTGTAAAGGATTTGCGCAGCTTCTTGGATTTCAGGTGATCTCCAGCAGGATTCAATGAGTTTATTTACTCTTTTCTGCAGATCGGAAGGAAGAGTCTTGTAAGAAACTGGCACTTCCTTGCCATCCTCGGAGATCGTGGGAGCTTGGCTTTGGATGTCTGTGGCGATCACTTGCAATTCTGGGTTTTGATCGAGAGTCGCCACAATTTCACGACGGACAGCCGACGAGAACATCTGGAAGTATCGGTTGCTATCTTTTTCTGCCTGCAGCGAATTTAGAGATATGTAGTTTTCATCGCTCATGTGGCGGATGTATTGCAGTACCCTATAATGCAGCAGCTCCATACTTTCGAGGGCTTCGTCAGGAGTACATGCACGGATCTCCGAAATTGCTAAAACAGCGCTATTCAGCTCAGGGATTTTCTCCCGGATGATGTTTTCAATATCCAGTATAGCCTCTTTAGCTGCATCCTTCTGGTTTTCCCAACCTCCCTTCTGCAACTCAGATTTTTCTTTCACGGATCTCATGGCTGTGGCAAGATCATCCCAAAAGCGACCACTCAATTCACGCTCCATCGTGCGGACGGCTTCATTTTCTACTTTTTCCAGCGCTTTTGCTTGTTCTCCTGTTAGAGATGGAGTCGTTTGGGTAGATTCAGCGGCCTGTATATCCTTTTCTTTTTTGTAGAGTTCAACATCGGCCGCATTGGCCGCTTGCGCTGCAGCTTGGACGTGGATATCATTTGATTCATATAATGATACCATGTCCTCTTGGGATCTGTCTTCTTTTTTGTAAAGTTCAATGCTGGCCACTTCTGCCTCTTCCCGGAGAGCGTCACTTGACTGGCCTTCAGACTCGGCTGCTTTTTTATATTGCTCGATATCAACTGCTGCAGCACCAGCCAATTGCTCTGCAGCCTGCACGACAAGATTGTGGCGGCGGGTATCCATCCCTTTTAGGGGATGGTAAAATTCCTTTTCCCAGGTTGCCATTTTTTTTGCTAAGGTAATTGGGCTATCCACGTACTGATCCTTCACCAGCCCTTTTTGGCTGTCATAATAGGCTTGATAAATTTGATGGAGCTGCGGATCCGACTGGATCATTTCCTTCAGCAGCTCATCGACCGTATCTTTTAAGTCTGGGGGCAGGTAGCCGTACTGGTGTTTGCCGGGCAGATCTGTAAGGGCATCGGCGAGCTGCCGTAAGCCGTTCTGCAGCTTGGTGGGGACAGGGTGGCTATTGCGGCCAATTTGGAGCAGCAGTTGGTCGAGCTGCTGGTTCAGCTCTTTTCGATGTTCACTTTTTTCCACTTTCAGTTGCAAAGTGTCTTCACGGAAAACCTCGTTGCCCAGTGCACTTTTTACTGTTTCACGGCAGTTTTTAAACGCATCCCCCAGCCTTTGACCAGGCTTACACAAAATGTAACCATCGGTGGGAGTTTCGCCGTGTAGCACCACATGGATATGGGGATGATGGGCAGTATCATGAAAGCTGGTGTAAATGTGCAGCCGCTCGATAGGGATGTTATAGGCTTTCGCCCAAATGGCTTTTTGGGTGTCCACAAGCTGCTGCATGTAGGTGCGGTCGATTTGCAGCCGCTCTTGATCCTCGCGGTTCAGGCTGAACACAAACCACCACTTCCGGGCCTGCGGGAACTGATTAACCTGCGCTTGTGCCTGCTGCAGCCCAATTTCCTTCGTGCCGGTAAACAAGGAGCCTTGCTTGTCGAGGTATTCCAAATGGTTCAGGACATGGGCATGGAAGGTAAAGTAGTGGGACTTATAAAAAACGCGCGGCACCTCACACCACCTCTCTCAGATTCAGCAGGCGGTTGTTGGTCTTAATAAATTCCACTGCTTGCACACGGTACAGTTCCAAGGCTTCAGGCGTCAGTTCCAGGCTTTCGCCGAGGATCCGATTGACAATAAACATCTGGATCGCCATGCTGGAAAGCAGCTGGTTTGCTCGGTTGTCAAGCCGGTGCTCCAAGAGGTTTACTGTGCTCCGCATTGCGTCCAGGATATCGTTGGGCAGCATCGTGGCCTTGTTCTCCAAATAATAGCGATCCGCATAATACTTCAGCGCTTCGTTTACCACGGCCGTCACATTCCGGCTTTCCTCCTGCGCGATCTGCTCCAGAGCTTCACAGGCGGTGCGGTCAACGTCCCAGGTCTTTTTAATGGTGTCTTTAGCTCGCATACACTTTTCTCCTTTCAGATAGGCGTCTAAGGGGGGATGTCCCCCTCCCTTTTGCCCTCGGTGAGGGCAAAAGCGGGATAAAGGGATATGGGCGATTGCCCATATCCCGTACAGCGGGCCCGCAGTGCGGGCCGCTTTTCGAGCGGTCAGCTATATGGGTTTTAATATGGGTTTTGCTCTGGTTTTTTTGAAAAAGCTGGGTGTTAAATGCACTTAATGCCCCAAACCCCGCATTCTGCCAAGGAAAATCAGGGTTTGGGGCGATATGGGCATTTGCTGGGGTTCGATATGGGTGATTTGTGAAAAAGCTAGGATTTTAGCCAGATTTCAGGCCAGCTTTTGGGCTGGGTGAAATTACGGCCCAAAGTAAGGGGTTGGATCGACCGAATGACCGGCTACATCGACCTCGAAATGCAGGTGATTTCCGGTAGAGTTTCCGGTGCTGCCTACATAACCCAGCAGCTGCCCGGCCTCCACCATTACGCCGTCCACGATCCCCTCGGCCCGGCTCTGCATGTGGCCATATACATTTATGGTCTGGCCATCTACAGAGACCTTCACGCAGACGCCATAGCTCCAGTCTGCCTTGGTGGAAACCATGCCGGGCGCGGCCGCATAGATCGGGGTGCCGGCTGGTGCCGGAATGTCCAACCCGCTGTGGAAGTTTTCCTTTTTCCCGTCGTGATCCAGATCGCGGTAGCCGAACCCGGAAGATATATTCGTCCAGCCAGGCAATGGCCACATATAGGATTCACCGTTCCAAACAATGTCCCCGGGAAGGATCTCTGAGACCATCCAGTCTGCCCATTCCGCACCGGCGACCTCTTTGACAAGCGCGGTGGGAATGTCCAGGTAGTCGCCCCAGGCTTTCAGGATCCCGGCTGGATCCTGCGGTTCTCCGCGGTCGTCCAAAACTTCCAAATGTACGTTCGCGGTGCTCTCCCGGTAAGGGGTGCACTCGCCGCTCAGACCGACCTTTCCGATGGGCTGGCCCATCACCAGTTCATCCCCTACCGCCACAAGCAGGTTTTCAAGATGGAGGTATCGCGTGGTGTAATGGGCCTCTGAATGCTCTATTTCCACCACATTGCCCTCCAATTCATCCGAGTACACGCCAGTGACCACGCCGCCGCAGCAAGCCACCACGTAGCTGCCCTCGCGGGCATTGAAGTCCACTCCGAGGTGCGGGCTTTCAATTTCTTCTGTGCGTTCCTCGGTCACGATGATGGTCTGCGTTTCAGTTACCATATGAGTGACAGGGCGGCCGGCTGCATCGAGGACAGGCTTGCCGTTTGAACCCAGGACTGGCCGTTCCACTTCCACTTCGATTTCTTTTTCCACTTCAACTTCGTACTTGTGGATGATGATGCGGTCGGGATCAAACGGCTCCGTGATACGGCTGCTGTTGATGAGCGGATAATACAATTCATTGCCTCGGGTCAAAACGCTCAGAACGCCAAGCAGAGCGGCTACCGCTACAAAAAAAAGCAGAATAGCGGCAAGAACGAATATCACAATGCCGGTGATGATTTTGCGGCCGCTTTTGCTGCTTGCAGCTTTGATAATGGCGTACTGTAGAGGGGTCACTTTCCGCCCCCCTGCCCGAACAGCTCTTCTTCGTGCTCCATTTTTTCCACGTGCACATAGTAGCGATCAACGCCAGCCTTGACCAGGCAGTATCCTTGGTTAGGGTGAGAGATCGTCCTGATTTCTCCATCGGTGAGGGCCAGCTTTTCGGCTACCAGGGCCATGTCGATCTTGCCGGGATGGAAGATGAACTTGTAAGTGCTGTTGTTGAACAGGGCCGTGGTATAAGGGGCAATGTCAGGCCGCAGGCAGTCCAGCAGCTGCTGAGTGGCCGTGCCGATCAGAGCGTTATATTTCCTTCCCCGCTTTACAAAGGATGAAATGTATTTCACCATAATGATATTTTCAAAAAAAAGGTACAGCTCGTCCAGGTTCAAGGCGATCTGCCGGTCACGGCGCATCACCTGCGTCCAGATCCAGGTGGTAATATTAAAGAGAACCGCCTGCGTGCGGTCTTTGCTGCCCTCTAAAAGCTCCATGGCCTCGAAGCAGATCATGTTGGCATTTTTGATTTTGGTGTGCCCGTTGAACAGCAGCGAGAGCGGGCCATCGTGGCATTCCCGCAGGCGCAGCAGCAGCCGGCCAGTCATGTCTTCGTTGATGATGCGGCTGGCAGCGGTATCGTATTGTTCTATGTATTCATACAGGTCACTCAGAATTGGGTAGTCTGTGGGAGCCAGAATGGAAAAGTCGGTGTTTTTGTCAATGCCGTGGGCTGCATACATTTCCTGGGTCAGCACCATAAGAGCCTGGACATCCAGGTCGTCGATGCCCGGGAACAGAACGCGGAAAAAGTCCTTCAGCCAGGAGAGGTGCTGGAAGAACATGGCCATATTGCGCATCTCGGCGATCAACTCGTCGTCTTTATCCTCGGCGCTCTCTTCTTCATCCTGCCGGTACAGCCAGCGCACTTCTAATGGATTGATGAGTGCCCGGTTGTCTATGCATTTGTAAACGGTGCCCCCCAAATTGCGGAACAAGGTACCATACTCGTTTTCCGGGTCAAGTGTAAAGCAGCTCACGCCAAACATCGTGAGAAATTCGATGATCTTTTTCATCAGGGTGCTTTTGCCTTGGCCACTATCGCCGATGATCGTAAAATTTGAATTCGTCAGATGGGGGCTGCGCTGCCGAGGATCCAAGAAGAACGGGCCACCCAGCTTGGTCGTGCCCACCAGCATCCCCCGTTCGTCCAGCCGGCTGGAATAGCTGAAGGGATATAGCGCTGCGGCAGAGCTGCTGGGTAGGTTATTCGCTTCTTTTTGATAGAGGTCACGGCCAAGAGGATTTACTGACAAAAAGGCATCTTTCTGTTCACGCTGCAGCCGATCCAGGGTGACGCCCGTGGGCAGTTTTTCCATCAGGGTGTCGATTCTTGCCCGCAGTTCTTCATCCGTTTTGGCGTACAGCTCAATGTAAATGGAGGTGTAATACACCTGCCTTTTTTCTGTAGAGATTGATTGATAGAACTCGATCAGGGCTTTGCTCTCGTCAGTCGCTTCGATTTGGTTGGTGACACGGCCGGAGCCGAACCCCACCTTCTTGTTGTTGAGCTGATTGTCCACCATTCGTTTCACTTCGCCGGACAACATAGGATGGAAACGCAACATGAAAGAGGTTCCCCGCATACTCGCTGCCTCCAGCAGTGCACAGGGCGGTATTTCGCTCGGAAGATTCTTGACCATCAGCGTTTTGCGCCGCAGGTCGTTCACCATAGCATAATTCACATGGAAGTCGATCCGGTGCGGCAGCAGGCGCCGTTCCAGCTCACGGGGCAACAGTTCCGGCTTTTTGGCGAACCGTTTGGCCATTTTTTCGTTTTTGAGCAATTCTTGTTCCATGGTGTGTATCTCGGTAGACACAAACTCCCGCACGTAATAATTGCGAAGCAAGGTGGCGATCTCTTCCCGATCGGCAATGCGGATGGTATAACCTTTGCCTACCAGAAGGTTATAGGCCGGGTTTTCTTGGCTATCACTTTGCAGAATAAAATAAAATGCCCGCAGCACAGAGGTGCCTTTTTCGTTGGTGTCGTCAATACGGGCGATCACCTCCGAAGTAATGGCGTCAAAGCGAGGGTCGAGAGAAGCATAGTAATGCCGGATGTGATTGAGATTTTCCACCTTATCCGTGGCGAACATAGCGAATGGGCACTCCAGCAGATCAAACAACGCAGCCAGGTTTTCGATCTCTTCCCGAATCTCTCGTGCGCTCATAATGTCGGTATTGGGAGGAAAGTAACGATAAAAGTGGAAGTATTCGCCGCGGCACTCCACGCAAGAGTCATGCAAAGCGAAAGAAATCAGGTTGGAAAGCGGTTGTGCTTTTTTCATCGGTGGATCGTGCCTCCTTTCTTTTTTGTAGCGGTTGTACAATGCCTGGTGAATTGCTGGGGCCGTGTGTGGTAGCGCAGCAGTACGAGAAACACATCTTTCAGGCTTTTATCCTCAAACAGGCGAGCGACAAATACCATAAAAGTGACCGGGAAGAAAAAGGCATACAAGTAATTGTGTGTCAAAAGCTGGCTGAAAAAAAGAACTAAAATGATGCCTATTTCAGGAACGGTAAGACCGGCCAACATAAATTGTTTGTACAGCTTGGGTGGTGCTATGTAGCGATGCTCCAAAAGCTCATCTCCTTTTAAGTGCCGGGCGGCGGTTAAGCCGCCCGGCTTTATTTCAGTGGCGTGCAAACATCATCATGGTGTACATTGCGCTTTGTCCCATCTGTGCAGTGTGTGACACCATACCTCCAAAGCCGGAACTCATTCCGTACTTTTGAAGCAGCTTCGCCACACCGAACATAGTGATCCAGCCTATGGTCATGGTGATATAGTCCCCGCTTAACGCGCTCCCAAGCCCCACAATGAAGAGAATATGGCGGAACAGATAGGTAACTAATACGGAAATAGTTTGCCGCATCCAGTCCCCCATGGCGGTCGTGCGGCCTCGGAGAATATCCGGGACATAAAGAAATGCGGTGGCAGCTTGGATGAAAATGCCTCCCGCGCTGAATAGCGTAAGGCAAAAAAATCCTATGACTGCGATCAGAATTATGATAGGGATGAGAGGAAGCAGACCGCCCAGGTTGAGAGAAAACATATTTGGCATTTCATTTTTTAGGGTGGTGTAATCTATAGACAGTTCCCCAGAAGCATTTGCTGCCAATTGCATTCCCATTACAGCAAGGCGCGGCCCCATAAGAATAAATGCTATGGCCTTAATGAAATTCGTGAAGATGGTGGTGAACTCCACCCCTTGACCCGGTTTATACCCGCCAAGCTCTTCACCGATATCCAAAAGGAGCATAACGAAAGCAAAGCCAAATATGCCCCAGGCCACCCACTCCGTAAAAGTCAAGGTGCTTTGAACGATAACGCTGTTAAAAAACATGGTGCCGGCTCTTTCAACCCAAGAAATTGCGTCCATAATGAGATTTAGCAGCCAAGCATGAAAGCGATCCACCAGCGTTTCAAATAGGGTGTCAATTGCGAGGCGAAGCAGGCTAATCATGCCGCCCCACCTACCAGGAAGCCCCACCAGGCGTTTTTCGTGAGCAGGATAGCGATAATAATAATGCAGATGATCGCAGGCTTGAGCCGATCAAACAAATCGTCGCCTTGGTTACGTTTGTGTTCAGCGGCGGCCTTTACAATGATGACCACTGCAACCACTGCCAAAATAAGAACAGCGACAGGGATCAAAAACCCGTCAATACCAGAATTGATCCAGGTGGTCACAGTGTTTCGCATGGAAGCGAAGAACCCATCAGGATTTGAAGTGAATAACGCTACAGAAAAAAACATGAGATTCATAAGTAAAAACTCCTTTTTAAGTTAAAGTTTTAGGCCTGGCAGAGTTTCCTGCCAGGCCTAAAAGAATGAATAAATACGACAGTTTATCTTGGAAGCATCAATTCCAGTTCCCTTGCTGGAGATAATTGCTGAGAGGGTTGCAATTGCTGCGCGGCACGGATATTTTGCAAATCTTCATCGAAGTCTTTTTGGGTTGGCAATTTATCTATCAACTTTATTTCCCGCGGGAATTTCTCAGCTTCCACAATTTCTCGGCAATGTTTTCGGCTTAGCTCCCCACCGGTATCATTATCTTGTGCTAACCATACCCTTAGAATTTGAGGATTGTTTTTCAGATGATAAAGTAAGGGAGTACCGTCGCAACAATCTAAGGATAGATAGCCGTAATGGGTAAAATCCTTACCGTTTTCATGAAGCAGCGACATGATTGCAAAAACGTCTACTGCCGCTTCAGTTACAAACATGCCGGCGACCTTTTGGCCAGTGAGGTTAATTCCAAATCGCGCATCATAATTACCACCACGCACAACATGACGGAAAGTGCCCTCAGAATATATCCCCTTTAGTGTTGCGTAATCCGCCTTGCCATTTTTATCATAATTTACAAAACAAGCATTTGTAGCTTGCACGCCAGAAGGAAATGTAGATAAAGCAGGATACACGATTTTTTGCTTGATAAGCCATTTGATAACATCCGGATTTATACCACGTGTTTGATTCAAGTAAGCAATAACTTTTTTCCATCCAGTGTGATCAACTTTCGGCAGAACAAACGGAACGTTCTCCTTGGGTGGAGATGGGGGTGCGCGGCGCTCCTGCCAGAAGGCTTTGGATTTTCCACCCATAATATTTCTTAGTTCGCTGATTGCTTCATCTTGTGTATAACCTTGGGCAGCCATAGCAAAATCGATAACACTTCCATGCTGCTGACGGCTGTTCCAAAAAAAGCTTTGCAGACCGTTTGAGTCATAAGTAATAACACAGCTATCGTGTTCTTTAAGGCAATAACTTCGCCCGGTACCACTTCGCTGAACGGGATGGTAACCAATCATCTCTGCATAATCTGTGATAGATATATTTTCTTTAATTGCCTGGGTCACATTCGGCATTTTCCGGCACCTCCTTTCTTTTTCGTTTCAGCAAAAATAGAACAACAATAACTAGGGCCAAGATCAGCAGCACCCCGAACAGCGCACCCCCAACCACCAGCGCCAACGGAAGGGCCAGGTATTGCGCTGTGATCGTGTCGGTGCCCGCCTCGGCTTCATTGGAGTACACAGCGGTGGCAGCATATAGCGGGATGTCGGTTTGGGCTGTATACCGCGAAACCCACCGTGCGCCGTACATTTCACCGGCGAGCGTCCCATAGCGTACAGGAAGCCCTCTGGTATCAAGCTCCCAACCGCTGAGCCAAGCCGAACCGGTCAGCCTGTAGCTGTCGGCCGGCAGTTCTAAATGACGCATCACAAGCGCATCGGTTTCCTGCCAATAAGGTGCGTTTGTATCGTAAGGCAGGAACGTATCATCCAGCTGGAAGATCGTAAAGCTTTCGTCGCCATAATAGCGCAGCGGGAACTCCACCTCACGCCAGTCGTATGGTTCGGTCTGCTCGGTGTCGGCCAGGGTGCCGGTGATCGTAAGGATCATGCCGGTGTCCGGGTCAGCGTAGGTGATTTCTTTTTCGGACGGTGCCCCCGGCTCCTGGATTTGGTAGCCATGGTCAACTGTGCCCTCCACCTGCAGGTGGCCGGTGACGCCCTGGTAGTCTGCGCTCTCCAGCGCCAGTGTATAGGTAATGCCGTCCCGCTCCACAGTCACGCTTGCGGGTACATCTGGCTCCTGCAGATCATCAAAAAACCTGGTCTCCGTGATTGCAGGTGTCTGCCGGGTCTCTTGCCGCTGGCGCACATAGAACCTGCCATCTTCCCACAAAAAGAAGGGGGCGTGTGCCGTGCTGCCGCTCCAGGTGCGCAGCAGCGCGCCGGCGGGCAGATCTTCCGCCGAATTGCTGGCTGCTCCGCCGCCTGTCTGCGGGAATTCCTTGGTCACGCTGCTGCCGTATTTGGCATCGCTGCCCGGCCGGTATACCTCGATGTAGCCATAGTCCAGTGGGACGGCCGCGTCCCAGATGGTAAGGGTGCCGGGCACATAAGTGATGCTGTAGTTGTGCCCGGCCAGGCCGCTGAGGGTAATGGGGTATGCCCCCGGCTCGCTCTCCAGCTCGGCCGGGCAGGTGATCTCCAGCTCGCCCTCCAGATCTTCCGGCCCGTCGTCAAATTTGAAGCCCTCATAGATCACCGTGAAGGGCGGGTTTTCGGTATACGCCGGGCGCTGCTTGTCCTCGGCCGTGATCGTGAGCGGAGCCGGCACGATGATAAGGTAATTGGGCACGTAGGTAATATCGTAATTTTTGCTTTGTATCGTGCCCTGCAGGATGGTGTAGGTGCCCACGTCCTCGCCCGGCACCCGCTCCAGCTCACCCCAAATGTCTTCAGGCTTGACCAGGCTCTCAGGCAGCGTATAGGTCAGCTCGGGATCGGGGTCGCCGTACACCTTTAGCTGCGGGTCGGCGGCCAGGCCGCCGGCGGGATCCACCGGCACCACCACCTCGCCGCTCGGCACCTCTTTGTCCGGGTCAATGGGCAGGGTGGGGTCGGTGCCGTTGTCCGGGTCGTCCGGATCGGGCGGGTTGGTACCGGGCAGGGTGGCCACAGCCAGGTTGCGCAGGTTTTTGCCGGCGTCGGCCTCCAGCACCAGGTAGGTATAGGTCAGGGTCACGCTGCCGCCCGCCGGCAGCGTGGGGATGGTGCACACATTGCCCTGGCAGGTGTAACCGTCGCCGGGCACCGCCACGGGAGTGCCCGCAAAATTGAGCGGTTTATCCCGCACGGTCACCCCTGCCAGATCCTCGGTGCCGGTGTTGGTAGCTGTGAGCGTGTAGGTAATGGTGTCGCCCGGCCGTGCAAAGGCAAGGTCGGCGGTCTTGGTCACCTGAAGGCTGCGCCCCTGCTCCGGTTCGGGGGGCGGCTCGGGGGCCTTGTCCGGATCCACCGGCACCTCCACCTCGTTGCTGGGAACCTCTTTGTCCGGGTCGATGGGCTTTTCCGGGTCAAGGCCCTGGCCGGGGTGATCCGGGTCTTCGGGGTTTGCGCCCGGCACGGTGGCCACGGCAATGTTGGTGAGCACCTTGCCCGCGTCGGCCTGCAGGGCGGTGTACCGATAGGTGATGGTGATGCTTTTGCCCACCGGCAGCCGCAGCACAGTAAACACCCCGTCCGCGTAGGTATAGCCGGGGCCGTCCGCCGCCTGGATGCTGCCCGCGCCGTCATGGGTGTCCCGCACGGGCAGATCTGTCAGCTCCACCGTGCCGATATTGCTCACTGTGAGGGTGTAGGTCACGGTGTCGCCTACGGCCAGCGCAGCCTTGTCGGCCGCCTTTACCACGGTCACGGCCCGCACCTCGTCCGGCTGGGGGCCGTCCGGTTCGTCCGGACCGTCCGGGCCGTCCGGGGTGATGATGATGGGGCGGCGGGTGATCTCCAGCGTGCCCGGCAGCAGGGACACCTTGTAGTTGTAGGCTCCCAGGTCGTTTTGCCTGCAGGTAAGGCCCGCCAGCTCCACGGGGTAGTTGCCCACATCGCTGTCAGTGGCCGCTTCACAAGTAAACACCGCCGTACCCTCCAGGGCGGCTTCGGGAGTGTCGCCGTTGACAAACCCAGAGTAACCGGGCACAAACACCGGCAACGGGTCGCCGTACACCTTGGTGTAGTCCCCCGCGCGGATAATCAGGGGGCGCGGCCCGATGGTGAGCAGCCCCGGCTGCTGCCACAGAATGTAATTGGCCAGCACCGGGTAGTTGCCCTCGGTCAAACCCTCATAGGCCACCTCATACACGCCGGCAGGGCTGCCGGCGTCCACTGCAGGCAGCACAAACCGGCTCTTGGCCGCGTCGATGGTCAGCGTGTCGCTGCCCACCAATGCGGAAATTTTCAGATCGGCACCAGCGCCCCCTTCACTGGCCGAGTATACGGCGGCAGTATGCGGATTGAGTTGGGGAGGTTCGCCGTAAATTGACGTGAAGTTTCCCACGAAGGCGGTCATGGGCCGCCGGTAAATGGCCCCGCTGTAGTCTTCGGCCGCAATGTAGTAGTTGCCCTTGGGGTCGTTCACCAGGTGTATCTCTTCTGTCCGTGTAATGAGCGTTTCCGCGAGCATCTTGTACCGGTCGGGCAGCACTTTGCCCTCCGGCGTCAGACTCTCGCCTGCCGCTGCCGTGGCATACGTGCCGCCGTAGCTGCTTTTGTTCAGCGCCACCGGGTCGCCCGGCACGATGTTGGCCACCTTGATATTGCCGATCGCGGCGGTGGTGGTGCCGTCGTACATCTTGATGTTGGCCGGGCGGTCGGGGTCGTCCAGGTACTTGCTGCGCAGGGTCAGGGGGCGCGGTGTAATCTCGATAGTTGCCGTTATGGTGCCGTCGGCCGCCAGCCCCTGCAGGTCATACCGGTCATGGATCGCCTGCGGGAAAGTGGCTGTGGCGGTGTAGGCGCCCTGGTCGATGCAGCCCGAGGCGTCGCCCGGCTTGCCGGTGCTCACCAGCTGGCCGCCCTTGGTGTAGGTCAGAGTGGCGCTGTTTAGGATGTAAGCCCCGTTGCCGTCCGCCGCGGTCACGGTGAGGGTGGCCTTGCTGGGCTGCCCATCGTACACCTTTTCGGGATCGGCCGTCAGGGTGACGGTGGCGGTGGTCTTGACCGCCTGGGCCCACAGCTCCGAGTAGCGCACCGCGCTGCGGTTCGTGCGCTCAAAGTTGTTGGCCAGGGCGTATGCCTGGCGCACCACCAGCTGGGTGGTCTCGGTCCTGCCGATGAATTCTGAATTCGGCCGCTCGCCGCCGTCCAGGGCGTAATACGTTATTACCGTGCTGCGCAGGGCCAGATCCACGTTGCCGGTCAGCGCGGAGATATCGTACAGCTTCGGCCCGCCGGTGGTTGTCTGCTCCTTGCCGCTTGCCGGCGCGGAGATCGTGAGGTTCCCCACCCGGATGCTGTTGCTGATCACGCTGGAGCTGGGGGCCGAAACGTAGGCGTCCAGGTACAGCTTTGCAAGATTGGTGGCGTTAAACGATTTGCTGAGAGTGGCGTCCCAACCCCTGATGTTATAGTAGTTACAGCCGACTGCGCCCGAATAGCCCCGGCTGTCGGAGCTGCTGGTGGTCGTGGCGGTGAGCTGGCCGCCGCCGGTAAAGCCGGCGAGCCGCACAGTCTCGTTGTAGCCGCTCCAGCTCTGCGGCGCGCCGTAGCCATAATAAGGCCGGGGGCTTGTTTTGGTGGTGTTTGCCGACCAGCCGGAAGTGCTCCCATCAAATAACATCACCTTGAATTTGTCGCCTTCGTCTTCCTCGGCGATGTACCAACTCACATCTTCGACTGCATTGTCTTTTGGGTCGTAGCTGCGGAAAGTCAGGTACCCCCGGAAGAACTCCTGCCAGGTCTCCTGGGGAATTAAATTACCGCTGGTCGATTTGAACACCACATAATCGTTGGCCACCGCGTCCACCGTGATCCCATAGGGATTGCCGGCGGTCACGGTGATCTTGTCGTTGCCGTTGTGCCCCGGCTGATAAAAGGTCACAATGGCCGTGCGTAGGCCGTTGGGCGCAAACACCTGCAGCTGCGGGAATGTCCAGTCGGCGTAGCCACTGCCGTATACCGGCGCGCCCTCGCCGGGCAAGATGTCCAGCGGATATTGCACCGAAAGGCCGGCGTCGGCGCTGGTGGCCTTGCCCTGGTAGAGAGATCGGTCGCTGCCGTACTCGTTGGAAGCTGCGCACCTGAAAAAGAAATGGGTGTTGCCCACGTCCATGGCCGTGCTGGCCCCGTCCACCGTGAGGGTGCTCGTCACCCTGCGCCACTCGCCGGCAGGATCGGGGGTGCCGTCCTCCGTGCAGGCAACAGGCGCGTTGTTGGCAACAGAAAACACCAGCTGGGGGTACAGGGCCTTCAGGGCGCTGTAATCCAAGCTGGTGCTCCAGGTTTGGGCGGCCGCGTTGTATTGGCTGCTGCCCAGGGCGGTTTCCGTGGTGGTGTTGTTGCCGGTGCGGTACAGCCATTGGATCACCGGGGTGCTGCGCTCGCCCAGCTCCGGCCGATACAGGATGGTGCTGGTGTACTCGGCCAGGTTGCTGCCGTTGTTCAAAGCGGCATATTCAGCGGGATAGGTTTCGCCGAACAGCGCCGGCCAACGGTCTGCCGGCACTGCATGGTTCAGGCGGTTGCCGGCTGTGTCCTGGTATTTGACAAACACGGTCTGCTCGGCGCTCATGTCCAGGGTCAGCTCGGGCGTCCGCACCGTTACCGCAGCGCTGCCGGAGGTCTTGGGCACGCCCCGGTTGCCCTCGTAGCGGATGCGCACCTCGGTTCCGTCCAGAGCAAGGGGCAGATTTTGCAGGGTCAGCCGTGTTTGCGTACCGGTGGTGAGCGGGTCGCCGGTGTCCACCTGGCCCAGGTGGGTCACCTGGTACTCGACGTCGCTGCCATCCAGGTCGGCCCAGTCCCCATTTTTTGTTTTGTACTGCCAGATGATTTTGTCGGCCGGGTACTCGGTGCTGGTGAGGATAGTCGCCGTGAAATCGGCGCTCTCGCTCACCCAACGGGTGGCCGGCTCCGGGGGCAGGGCCAGATAGTCCAGCGGGTAGATGGCCGTGGTCTCGCTGCTCTGCCAAAAGTCCTGGCTGCGGCCCTCCAGCGTCACCATGCCGGTGCCATCGGGGACGGTAACGGCCAGCTGGCCCAGCTCGTCCATTTTGCGGCCGGCGGGGTCATACAAGGTGGCCACCATCACGCCGGTACAAGGCAGATTGGAGAGAACATACTTGCCGTCTTTATTCGTCTGGCAGGTGTAGGCCGTGCCGTCGCTGCCGGCGATCTCCACGGTGTAGCCCTCCAGGGTGTCCGCGTCGATGCCCAGGGCGCTGATGTAACCCACCACGCGCGCCACGCCGGTGCTGCGGGTGTCGCCCTGGTAAACCTGCAGCACGCCCTGGGTCTTATCGGTGCCCAGGTTCCAGCCGCCCGCATCGGCCGGCGCAAACACGGTGCGGCGCTCGGCGGGCAAGCTGCTGCTGAAGGTCACGTCATGGCCGTCTGCGTCAAAGTGGCCGGTAAAGCCTTGGATGGGCTGCCAGTCTGCCGCCAGATGGATGTCGGTCGTCAGGATGTAGCAGCCGTCGATGGGATACGTAAACCAGTATTTTTCCTGGTCGTTCAATTTAGCCAGCTCTTCGGCGCTGGAAATACGGCGGACAAAGTGCACGTTGTCGTTGCCGCCCTGGCGGCTCTGGCATACCTGGCACTGCTGGCGCTGAGAAATGTAAAACATGGTGTTGGCCAGGATGTAGCATTCGTCGATTTTTACAATGTCCTTATTGCCTTTTTTGTGACCGATCTGGCTCATGGCCAGGTTGCCGTTGCTGGTCAGATAAAAGTTATTGGTACCGGTCAGGCCGTCCGATTTTTGGTCGGTGATGAGCCTGCCCAGGCCCCGGTCGGCCAGGCCGTTGCTGGCGTAGTTGATCCAGACTGTGCCGTAGGCCACCTGTTGGTTGGTATGAGTGGCGGTGCCATCCAAAGTGTCGTTTACTTTAAAGGGCTTGCCGTCATAAAAGCTGGAAAAGGGGTAAGTGGTGGGAACGCGGGCAGAAACATCCGCAATTGGATCACCTGTTGAAGATTTCAGAATACGAAGTTTGCTGAGGCCGCTATCGTCACCGTACAAAGTGGATTTATCCCGATAATCCCCGCCGCACAGTATCATGCTGGGGGCCGTGTAGGGGCTGACGTCGGTGTAGCGGGCGTTTTGGCCCATGAGCCAGGCCATATTGTAGTGGCCGTCCTGCAGGGTGTTGGCCCGGTAGTATGGGGTCACGGTGCTGTTTGGGTCGGGGGTGTAATCCGGGTGAGCGGCCACACCGCCGTAACCGTACAGCATATCGTGCCCGATGAGAAAACCGTAGCCCTCGCCGATGTAGTGGGCCAGCTCCCACGCCGCCGCGCCAGAAAGATCCGGCTCGTCGTTGGTGGCCGCGCCGATGATGACTGCATCATAGATATAATCTCCTTCAGCATTCGTGAGATACCACGAAGAATATTTATTGAAGTCCAAAAGAGAAACAGAATCGATCGTAATATGCCCGCCGTTTGGTGTGTTCCCTCCTTTTAGTGCAACGTTTAGATAAACGCTATAAAAGCTTCCTCCTGTGTCTGGCACCCAAGCGTTAATCACTTTGATTGCATTTTTGTACAGAGTGGAGGCGCCGGTCTGGTAGTCGATGCCGGTGTAAGCCGGAATCTCTATCACTGTGCCGGGGCCGCTCTGCCCCTGATAGCGCACGTATACCGTGCGGCCGTACCAAGCAGACAGCACCTCTATTTTCTGATTGGTCAAAGCAGTACGTTTATACTGTGAGCCGTCTGGCCGCGTACCGCCGCTGATCCGCGTCCAGTAGGCGCTGCCCGCAGCCTCGCAGCCCTGAGCGTTGTAGGTGTCCTGGGTGATGTACTCCATTTCTTTTGTAACGCCGGTGAGCCATTGATGATCGTCCGACAGGGCGACCGCCGGCGCGGCAGCCCGGGAGCTGAACAGCCTGGGCGCGGCCTCTGGCTCTGGATCGGTTTGCCCGGACAAAGAAAGATACATGCTGTCGCTGATGAGCGTGAGCGTTTCACTCGCTGTTTCCGGCATTTGGTTGGCCGCAGGAACGCTTTCTGGCGGTTCGGCAGGAAGTTTGTCGCCTGCTGCCAAAACTTCGTTTACAGGCGATTCTGCGGCTGCCGGCGTGCCGCTCTCTTCGGGTATGGCGGAGGTCTCCAGCTCCGGGATCTCTTCCAAGGCCAAAGGTTCGACCGTGACCACACAGCGGTAACTACTGTAGGCGTCCTCTGTGGTCACTTCATGGCGGTACACGCTGCTGGTTTCGCCGGGTAGGTCGGCCCACTCCCCCGTGGGGGCTATGTCCTCTTCATCAGCAAACGTGGCGACTGGATCCAGCACATAGTTGTGGGTGCCGTTCTCAATGTGGATCTCAGGCACCGTGGCGTTTTCATCCATCAGCATGGGCTGCCGGGCCAGCTGGTCGTAGTAGATCTCGATCCCCGGCCACACCGCATCCGGGTTCTGTGCCAGAACTTCGGCCTCGCTCGTTCCCTCCAGCGGGAAATAGTAGTCGGTGCTCTCGCCCTCGCCGTAGGGGTATAGAGCTTCAGCAGTGGCTTCCTCGTCCAGCGGCGGGGTGTACAGCCGCTGCCACTGATAGCGGGCCCCGGCGTCCTGATTCAGCTTCACGTATAAGTCTACCGTATCGCCTGGCTTTGCCTCGGCGGTAGTAAACATGTCGGTGATCTCCACCGGGATGGGGCTGGCCTCCGGCTGGGGGCTCGCCGTGGCTTCCGGACTGGCCGATTCCTGCGGGTCTGCCGTGGGGGACGGCCCCGCCGTAGTTTCCGGCTCAGCCGTTGCTGCCGGGGGCACCTCGGTGCCCGGCTCAGCGTTTGCCGCAGGGCTTTGGCTGGGAAGCGGCTTGGGGGTCGCTTCGGGCTGGGGGTTGGCGTTAGGCGTTGCCCCGGGTTCCGGGCTTTCCAGTAACGTACTGTTTGTTGTTATACTGCTGGGTACGGAACTGGTGGCTGCTGCGCCTGGGGACAACACGCAGCACAACAGCAAAACGGCCAGCAAAAATGCCAGGCCGCGCTTGCGGTTATATCTCATGTAGTTTTTCCTCCTCTTGGATTTTCACAAAAGAAAAAGGCCATGTAATAATTACATGGCCTTAATAGATGAAGGTCGCTTTTATGGAGTCAATGGTTCGCCCATTGGCGGTTGTTTTGGCTGAACGAGTTCAATTGTTGGGTCAGCTAACTGTGCCAAGGTAACGCACATCTTTGCAACCTTCTCATTGATTTCTTTGTTATGTGCGTTGGCGGCTGAAACAGACAATAGGTGCGAGGACTCTGGATAGGTATTGAATCTCCACATTAAGTACGAATCCAACATGCCATCACCTTGTAACAAGGTGGAGGCTTCTTTTACACAAGAAGGGCAGTCAGGGTATTTTTGGGGGGCTTCAACTAACTGAGCAAGGTAATCATGCATGTCCAGATTATCAGTAGGGGCTTTGCTTCGGATATACTGTTCCACTTCTGGGGTGTTCACTTCTAGCGTCAGAATTTTTTCATATTTTGCAATATTCTCCAACTTTTCGGGAGATACTTTGCTTTGATTCAAAGACTTTATGTTTCTCGCAATGTGCCGGACAAGATATTCTGATAAGGTGATTTCCCGCATGGCTTTTTCTGCAGCAAGATTCACATAAATATCTCGGCTCAGTTCTTCACCGATTCCATTTAAACCCATATTCATATCCGGGCACTCATGAACATACCTGTTTTGGGCAATAAATACATCTCCTTTTTGTATTTCGCCAACATGGTGTGTAGTGTAGGAAGCAAGGTCAGGTGCATCGTCATACATAGGCCTCCTTTTATGATTACGCAAAAAAGGCCCACATGATTATGTGAGCCTGAACAATAAAAAAAGCCGGCTCAAAACGAACCGGCCTGGGTGTGCAGGTGCGACCGTTGGTCGCACCTGGTTTTTGGCTTGATTTTAGGGTTCAGGTCAAGTCGCCAGCATTAAAACCTCCAAGCTCGTCATCGGGGTCAGGGTTAAAATCGAGACCTGGGCTGGTGTGATGTTCACCACCGCCGTCTCCGCCACTTGGGGGCGCGGGATCGGGTGCAGGTGCCGGCGCAGGATTTTCTGCCGGCGGGGTCGCCGTGCCGCCGCCCTGGCCGCCGCCAGTGGAGCTGCCCCCCGTGGTACCGCTGCCGGTGGAGCCGCCGCTGGCCGTGCTGCCCTGGCTTGCTGCTTTCACGGTCACGCTGCATTCGGTCTTCAGTCCGCTTGCGGTCGTGGCGGTGATGGTGGCCGTGCCCTTGCCTGCGGCCTTGATCTTGCCGGCTGCATCTACGGTGGCCACGCTGCTGTCGCTGCTGCTCCAATTGATGGTCTCGGGATCGGCGTCCTCGGGGGCCAGGGTGGCCTTCAGGGCGGCGCTGCTGCCCACGGTCAGGCTGATCTTTTCTTTGTCCAAGGTAAGAGCTGTGGCCTGCACGCCCACCGTCACCTTGGTGGCGGCACTCTTGCCGCCTGCGCTGGCGGCGGTGATGGTGGCCTCGCCCCGGCCCACGGCGGTCACGGTGCCGTCAGCGGTCACGGTTGCCACGGCCTCGTCGCTGCTGGTGTAAGTCAAGGTTGCGTCGCTGGCGTCAGCAGGCAGCACTTTGGCACCCAGGGCGGCGCTCTCGGTGCCGTTCAGGGCCAGGGCCAGTTCGGCCGGGGCCTCCACGCTCGCCACCGGCACGATCACGGTCACGGTGCAGCTGGCAGTAAGCTTGCCGTCCGCGCTGGCGGCCGTCACGGTGGCCGTGCCGCCCTCGGCGGCCGTCAGGCTGCCATCCGCGCCCACCTCCACGGCGGGGTCGGAGCTGGTAAAGGTCAGGCCCAGCTTTTTAGTCGCCTCGGCTTTATCCTCGTCGCTGGCATTTTCGTTTTTGTAGGTGTAGGTCACGGCCAGCTCGATCGGCTGGCCCTTTTCCACTTCCAGCGTGGCGGGCAAGCTAATGCCGGTCACGCCGGTGCAGCCGGTCAGCAGCAGGCAGGCCAGCAGGCTTGCCACCGCGAGGGTAAGTAGTTTTTTCATGATGATTCCTCCTTGCTCTAAACTTAGTATATCAACTGGGAGATTTTGGGTCAATCGCTACTTTCCGCTTTTATGGAGCCAATGGCTCACAAAGCAGAGTGGGAGCTTGTTCTTTAAACAGGTTCATAAGGCTGTTATAGCAATGCAGGGTGGCTTGAGCGTCGTTCAAACTATTGTGAGCTTTAAACTGGTATCCGAAATACTGGGCACAGGTTTGGAGTTTTTGCCATTTGTAGCAGTCATATTTCTCGCTCCATTCTCCGTAAACTGGAGCGAACAGGGTCATAACATCCACGATTTTTTTGCCTTGGGAAAAATCGCCGCATCGACTCAGCATTCCTAAGTCAAACTCGGCATTATAAAAAACGAGCGTATGAGCTGCATCTATGATTCCCTGCAGCTGCGGGATCAGTTCATGCAGGTATGGCATTCCCTGGATCATCTCAGGCGATATGTCGTTGATTGCTTGGGCTTCCGGCCAAGCCTCTTTATAATACGGCTGCACATATTGATCCAATAGCACGTTTGCCTCTCCGTCCACAATGGAGAGTTGGAGGATCTCATCCATGGAAGAAAGGCCGGTTGTTTCGGTGTCGATAACAATGATGCCGCTTCGATTATGGCATGGAATTGCAGGCATTTCCATGGAAGTCTCACAGCACATTGCTGCCATTTGGGACATCTTTTTCTCGAAATCCTGCTGCAACTGGGATACTTTTTCATCAAAGCCCTGCTGCAGCTCTGCTAAGACTTTCTGTTGCCGCTGGAAGCTTCGCTTTTTTGCAGCTTCTCTGCGCCGTTGACGTATGGGCTTGAAAAACTCGTTTAGTTCATCGGCAGACGCGCTATAAACCTGCTCTGGCCGGTAATAGATAGCTTGCGATCGGAACCCATTCGACCACATTTTTTCCCCAGTCTGGCCTGGCTGGACTAATTTCCCCAGCTTTGCCCACTGCTGTTCGGTTTTATAGTCTGCTTCTTGTTGAGAACGTGTTTTCATTTTTACGCACTACCCTCCTATTACAAAAGAAAAAAAGTGGCAGCAGCTCCTGAAACGAAATTCCTTGTTGCTGCAGATATATCAGAAACTATTGACGGCAGCGCTTTAATTGAAAACACTCCCACAATTATCAAAGCCACTACTACGACTACTTCCCAGATGTAAGCTCTTTTCTTTTCTGGCTCTAATGTTTCCCACGTCGTCATTATGTGGCAAATTGCAGCGAGGCCGGTTCCTCCGAGAATAAGCATCCCAAGAACGGCTGCGCCGAATACAAAAATCATCATAATAAACTCCTTTTCTGTTTTGGGACAAAAGAAAAAGCCGGTTCAAAATGAACCGACCTGAGAAAAACAAATAGCCACCTTTTGAAGCATTCCAATTGATGCTTATGGTTCAAGCGGCGGCTCTTGCTGCAGCTGCTGGCTGGGACTCGCAAAGCGCTCGATCCGTACCTGTTCTTCTGCCGACAGCGCCTCAAAGAACTGTGCCAAGCCGCCTACATTGTTTTCTGCGAGAAATGCGAGATACTGCGCCCGCGTTTCTTTGGGGATCACTACGGGCGGAATATTGTTCCGTATTAATTCATAGTTTACCAGCAAACGCCCGGTGCGCCCATTTCCGTCCTCAAAAGGGTGGATCCGCTCGAATGCAATGTGTGCGGAAGCTGCTTTCTCGAAGACGCTCTGGAATTCAGTGTTGTTGTAATTGTAGACCCAATACATCATTTGGCTGGGTACCATTTGAGGGGTGGGGGGGATATGCTCGGCATTCCGAATGAATACCTGATGTGCGCGGTAGCCGCCGATCTCGTTGATATTGCGGTTGATGATCTGGGCGATCTCTTTTATCATGGTTTCATTCAATGGGTCTTTCATGTGTTTGAAAATATAGTCGATGGCGTATTTGTGGTTGATCGCCTCGTAGAGTTCCCGGGCGGTGGCACTGATGGTCAGGCTGTTGTCATTAAAAATAATGGCATAGGTTTCGGCATAGGAGAGGGTATTGCCCTCGATCGCGTTGGAGTGGTAAGTGCTTCGGGTAATAAAATCCTCGAAGTAGTTTTTATTCCCCAGGATAAAATTCATAACGTCCATGACGATCCCCTCTTTTCCATCTGCCAGCATATAGCAGATCACCGTTATTATACCCATACCATGTTCTGATTGTCAAACCAGGTACGACCGCCGGTCGCACCTGGTTTCCGGCTTGATTCTGCGGTTTTTAAGGTGCCAAAAAGAACTAAAAACAGAATGCTGTCAGCACGCAGCGCCCGAGTACAAAACAAAAAAGGCCGACCTATTCGGATAGATCGGCTTCTGGCTCAGCGGTGGTGGACATACCTTGCTATTCAACTTTTTGAAGTTCCCGAAACTTTGCACTGTGGTTCCTTGCGATCGTTTCCAGGGTTCTGACCCGATCCCGCAGATCGTCAATTTCATTTACACGCCCGAGTTTCTGGGAGATATCGGTATACTGTTCAGCAATTAAGCGGATGTTGTGATCCTGGCTCTCCAGCAGCACCCGCGTATGACGGATCTCTTCCTGGAGAGGCCGCAGTTTCTCATCCATTTTTGCATCTATGGAAGCGATCTCTTCCTGGAGAGGCCGCAACTTCTCATCTATTCTTGCATCTATGGAAGCGATCTCTTCTTGAATGGGCTGCAGCTTTTTGTCCAACTTTTCATCCATCATTTGGGACAAGGCCAAAAGATCTTCTTTTGTAAGGGACATAGGTCACACCTCCGATGTGATTTTATTATAGCCAGTTTGCGGGAAGACTTCAAGGATTTTGCGGTCGGATGCAAAATTTCATGGGTACGACCATCGGTCGCACCCGAATTTTGGCTTGATCCAGTGGTTTTTAGGGCGATTCCTGATTGTTTCTTTTTGCACTGATGCGCTCCTGATACTCGCCCATTTATCGTAGTTGGCCGCCGCATTCAGGCTTGCAAAAAGCAGGACAAGGCTTCCCAAAATGCTCAGCACGATCAAAGTTATCATCACGAATCCTCCTGGCCGCTTATCAGCTGCGCGATGATGAGCAGCCTGGTGTCGGCGTCTTCTGTGCAGGTGGAGAGGGTGAGCAACTTCTGGCCAGCCGAAGCCTGTAATGTTCCAGGTAGAACATTCCGCTCATTTGCCAAGCGGATAAGTTCTTGCTGCTGTTCCCAGCTGGGCGTGGCCAGGATGCTTGCCTGTTCGGAATCCGCCACGGCTGTGCCGGCAGATATTACCTGAAAGGTGAGCATCTGGCCCTCTACAGAAAGAAAAAGCGAGCTGTTTTCCTGAGCAAAGGCGGGATCGAGATATCTGTTCAGCTGGCCAAAGCCCCAATTACGATCTTGTCCAGGCCGGGTGAAGGTGTGACCGTAGAGAATGGTGTTCATGCTCAACTCCGCACTGGAAAGATCACATTCGTAGTCGGCGTAGATGCACCCTTCCTGGCTGGGCTGGCCCAACGCATTACGGCGCAGATAATACTCATTGTCGGCCGCCTGCAGCACCGGCCCGTCAATGTTAGTGCCGGGTACGGTGAGCCAAGCCGCAGTGTCAGTGTTTTGCTTTTGCGCTTCCGCGAGGCGGGGATCTGCAGGGGCAGCTTCAGCCGCACTGGAGGAAGAGGAAGAAATGATCGGATCGGTGCGGATTGGAGATGAGGAAGCGGAAGCAAGCAGCAGCCACAGAAGAACCATCAATGCTGCAGCCAAGAGAGACAAAACGATTATTCGTGCTCGCCTTTTCATTGCTTTCCACCCCCTTTCCGTTGACCGATTGAGAGCATATACTGTCCCAGCAGCTGCTTTTGGATCTCCTGCAGCAGTTCCGGCTCGTCGATTACACAGGTGTAGATGTAACGATCACCGCGCTTAAGGGAAGGCATGGAAACGAATAGCCCGTTTTTGCCTTCAATGATTTTTACATCCCGAATGGAGAGGATCTTCTTTCCGTTGGAATACGTCAGCTGAACATCTGCTGAAGCGCGTAAGGAGCCGGTGGCCTCAATGGATTTGCACAGACGGAAATTCAGCAGCAGGATTTTGATGTTCATTTTTGGTGTTCCTCCCAAAAGGCAAGTGTCTTGATGATGTGGGTTTCCACTTCTTTCTTTGTAACGGTAGGCGGGAAGAAGCTGGAGAATGGCGCAAAGTCCAATTTGCGAAGTTGGGTAATAGGTTCCTTCTTGGCGGCTTTTCGGCGCAGAGCCTTGGCTTGCTCTTCGGAGACACCGCTGTTCGAGCGTTCTATATCCCGCAGAACTTTGGCCTGTTGTTTTTTATCCAGGTAGGAGAGCTGCGCGCCGGCACGGACGGAAATGCTGCCCTCGTCTACCTTCTTCAGCAGACCTTGGTTGAGATTGACCAACCGGTTATAGCGTTGTACAGTGCGCACATCCACACCGGTTTCCTCTGCCACACCAGCTGTGCTTTTTCCATTGGGCAGCCCTTTACCCGTCAGCAGCTCCGCAATAGCTGCATATCCCTTCGCACGCTCGCTGGGGGGCAAATCGTGCCCGTTTTCCAGGTTTGTCACATGGAAAATGTACTCGGCCGATGCATCATCAAGACCAATATAAACCATTGCAGGAATGGTGGTCTTGCCGGCGCGTCGGCTGCCCTCGACCCGGCAGTGCCCGGCGAGAATTTCAAAGCGCCCGTTCGGTTTTGTACGCACCACAATGGGCTGAAGGACACCCTTCAGCCGGATGCTGTCCGTCAGGGCATCCATCTTTTCTTCGTTGACGCTGTAAAACTGGCTTTGCAGCGGCGAAGAGTCCAAGAGATCTAGCGGGAGTATTTGATATTGTGCCTCCGCTCCGCCAAGCAGGTTCAGGATCGTGGACTGTGCCCCTGTGGACGTGCCAACGGCGCTTCTGGCAGCTTTAGAAAAGTTGAAATTTTTTGCTGCCATTTATTCTTCCTCCCGCTGTAAAAGCTCGGTGGCCAGTGCCACATACTGATTGCCGACACGGCTATTACAAAAAGAAACACAACTGCGGCCCTGAGCGGTGCTGTCGGCAGCTTCCACCAGGCGCGGAATGCGAGTTTGGTAAACCAGCCCGGGATAGTCTTCGCAAAGCGCCTGCCACACAGCTTTGCTTTGATTGGTGTTGTCCTCCATTGTGAGCAGGATACCGTTTACCTTCAGACCGTTCCCGGTGACACTGGACACATTTTGGATAATTTGCAGCAGATTGTCCAGCCCATCCAGTGCAGCCTTTTGAGCCTGTACTGGGATAATCACCTCATTGCTTACCACCAGAGCGTTTGTAAGGATCAACCCCAAATAAGGCGGGCAGTCGAGCAGAAGGTAATCGTACTGGTCAAGGGGCAGCTGGCTAAAGAGCCGCTGTAAGACTTGTTCCCGATACATTACCGTTACCAGGTAGATGTCGGCTTCGGCCAGGCTCAAATCGGCAGCAATGTAATCCATCCCTTCCGGGTGGTGGCAAATAGCGCTGGTGATCGTTTCTGCGGTGAGTGGCTGGCCATTTGCCGTCATGCGCAGAAGCTGCCCCATGGTTATGGAGTTGCCAGGCCAGCCGATAAAACGGGACAGATGACCTTGACTATCCAGATCACAGCAGAGTACCCGTTTGCCTTTTTGGGCAAGGGCTGCAGCCAGATTGATAACCGAGGTGCTTTTGCCGACGCCGCCTTTCTGATTTGCTACGGAGATGATTTTGGTTCTGTTCATTTGGGGATCCTCACTTTCTTTTTCTTGTTAAATTAAGAGCGGTACGACCGCCGGTCGTACCGCTCTTTCGGCTTTATTGTGCGTTTTTTGGGTGCGACCGTCGGTCGCATCTGCCGGATTAAGGAGCCATAGGCTCAATAGGGGGGTCAGCTGTAAGCTGTTCCATGTAGGCGGCATATAATTGCGGTTCGCAGGATGTCACCAGGTAGCCTATGCTGGTGACATTGATAATTTCGGGATAATGGAAGCTTTTTTCATAATGCTGCAGCTGCTTTTCGCTCAGGCTTACAAAATTGTCGCCATCCACGCCACAAATAAAAAATGCACCAGCGATTGGTTCACCTAATTCGAATACGAGGCGGTTTAAAGGCAGCCCGTTTACCAAACCCTCTTCGTTACAAATAATAAGGGCTGCGTCTTCCCAGGGATGGACTGACTCGATGTATCCACCCACAATGGTTTTCATTTCAGGTAGTGAATTGGCAATCTCTGCCCGCCTGGGGTATTGACCTGGCTCAACGATCAAGACCTTAATGTGCTCCATATCTGTCTTTTCTGAGGTGTTCATATTTTCCACTCCTTCATGGGTACGACCAACGGTCGCACCTTAATTATTTGGCCGAGCTTTTATCAGGGGCTTCTTCGGATAGTCGTTTCAGCACTGTTTTGCAGTCCTCTGGGCTTTGCAGATGCAGCCCGATGGTCGAGGTGATGTAGTCTTCATATATTTCATCAAACCATTCATCGTCGTTCAGGATGTCTTGGTAATCCTCTGTATAGGGGTATACGACATCCAGAAAATGACGAAAGTAGGCGGTCTGCATTGCAAAACCATGGGCGCGGCGAAACCAGTCGTTCGCCAGCCCGCACTCGTCCGAGCCTTTGCGCTGGCAGCCGGTGAGATCCGCCACAAAGCTTGCCAGTAACTCACCAGGCGAGTCAAAACCAGCCTCATAGGCTCTGGATTTTAGTCTGCGATACTGTTCATTTGTCAGGCTCAACTGGATATCCGGGCGCTGTGCAGTGGTGGCGGTGTCCTGACGCAGCATTTCATAGTATTCCATCGTGTCCTCCTGCTTCAATGATAAGGAATGAACTGTTCGAGTTGGTTTAAGGCGTCCAAAAAGTTGTTTAACAGGCTCGCACGGGTATCGGGGTAGATCAGCGCAGCTAAACCTGCAAAGGCAAGAATTGCGACGGCCAGCGTGGCTGCAAAACGAATTACATACCCCAGCGCCTGCAATAGCAGACGCAGGGTATTGGTAAACACGTTTTTTCGTTCGACCACAATGGTTTTGTTGTCCGCGATCCCATATTCTTTGCGCAGCAGCTGCTGTTTGCGCTGTTGATTCCATGCAGCACGCAGTCCGGGGGTTTTCATGCACATTTCCTTTCCAAAACAAGAGGGGTACGACCGTCGGTCGTACCCCTCTTGTGATTCGATTGATTGGATCTCGGTTAAAATGCCACAGGTTCAGGAGCGGGAGATGGTGCCTGGTGGGCAGCCTGGTGTTCTTCCCAAGTATGCGGGAAATTGTAGTCGTCATATACAGGGGCACCGGGCGAATTGCTGAACATGATAACGTCGCCCGTACTGTCCGAAACACGCAAAGCCGTTGGCGATTGGATGCTGATCCGAATCGGCGCTTCTTGCGCAAAGGTTTCCAAAACACTTTTAAGAATGTAGCGTTGAGTGGGATTCATGGAATCATACATGGTCTGGGAGAAAATTTGAGGGGCTGGCGTTGTTTGTTCAGTTTCTAATTGTATGTTCAACTGTTCTTCCTTATGTGCAGCAACTCTTTCAAAACGAGCTATTCTCTCGTCGACATCATAGCTGCTTTCAAACCGCATCATAAAATCAAAAAGGGATTCTTCTGTAGAAAGAGGGTGGTTTTCAAGGAGTTCAAGTTTATTCCATCGTTCCAGAAGATTTAACAGGCGGGTGTATTGTTCGTCGGGAAGATGGTAGGTTACTTTAATTTCATGAAAGTCTTCCATTGCGTTCTCCTTTTCTTTTTTGTGCTGTGGGTACGACCGACGGTCGTACCTGAAAACTTATTTGTGCGGCCGGCTGAATCTCTTGAAAAGAAACGATGTTTTCTTTTGTACTGGCTTTTGCTGGTCGCAGCTGAGAAGCCGCGAATAAAGTTCGTCGGCTCCGCAGTAGGCAAAATAGTCTGGGGCGTAAGGCGCAAAACAGGTGCTCGGTGCGCTTGAATCCATTTGCTGCAAAACATCCGCCTCATCGGCCTGCGCTACAAAAGAAAAGATATAGTTCAGGCTGCCATCATCATCCTCAAAGACTTTGGGTAAATATGCGCTTTCCCATGGTTTGATGCCGGCAACAAGGATCTTAATGTCTTTTTCCCAAAAGGACACGACCTCTGCGATCTCGTTATAAGGCCCATAATCGCAGATCACGTAGTCGTATTCAGCCCGTGCCTGCATGAGCACCTTGCCGGTGGTCAGCAGGCGGCACCCTTGGATTACAAATTCATGCGGGTTCAGAACTTCGGCCTGATCGGTGTAGACATCCAGGTACTGTTCCAGCTGGCCCGAGCTTTGCATATCCACCAAGGCACATTTATAGCCCAATGCCCGCAGATAATGCAGCAGCTGCATGGCCTGTGTGGTGGCGCCAATGCGAGAGCAAGCGCCTGCTACAGCAACTGTGACGGCGCGTGTGGCAGGGCGGGGCGGTTTTCGGATCTGCTGTGCTTTGGCGGCTACCACATCGACCTGAGACGGAGGGGGAACCGGTTCACTCGGCAAGAGATCTTCTGGCAGATCCAGATCTATTGTTTCGGTTGAGGCAGGGTGGGGGAGAGCGGCCGGCGGGTTCGGACGGGAACCGGTCAGCAATTCACTGATCCCCATTTTTAAGCGAGTGCCCGCTTGCAGGAAGATATCCTGTTCGGCAAGGCCCAGGGCCTGCAGATCCCGCACCAGGCGGCTGCCGGGAATGAATCCATCTGCCAGCACCATGATATGGAGCTGTGTGGTAGTGAGCAGCCGGCCTACAAGAGACACCACTTCATCCGCACTGATGCCGAAACAGTCCAGGTCAATCAGCACATCGGTGCAAGCCTGTTCTCCCTCCAACTTCTTTTGGGCTGCCGAAAGGGTTTTGACGTCGATATGGCGGATATCATAATTGCCGCGAAAATTCAGCGTAACGATTTGATCGTAGACTTTGTCTTTTGCCACGATTCCTAAAATCACAACACAACTCTCCCTTCAAATCTTGGTTTCTATATTAAAAGGCATTTTCTCTGCCAAATAACTCTCAATTTTATTTGCTTCCCTGCGCATAGCTTCCAATTCAGAATGAATGTAAAACCGATGCGTTGTCTCAAAACTCAGATGTCCCACCATCTTGCTCAGCGCTTCCTTGTCCACGTCCGCGCGGTAGGCAAGCGTGGCGAAAGTATGGCGGGCAGAGTACGGTGTGATGTGCGGTACCTTTCTTTTTTGGTTTAGCTGATTCGGTTGGTTGATACCCAGTTCTAGTGTCATGGGGTAAAACTCTCGCGCTCTCCAGTTTCCCAGGTCTTTTTTTCCGCCCTTTGGGCCTCGTACCAGGTAGCCTTCTCTTTTTCCATTTCGGATCGGGCAGGAGAGATACCATTTCTCGATATATGGACGAATCACAGATAAAATTGGCACCATTCGATTTTTCCCTGCCTCGGTTTTGGAGCCTGCAACCAGTATCGGCACCGCAGGATCCAAATCTTCGCATCGAATGTGAAAAAACTCTTCTGGTCGATATGCCGTAAAAATCAGGCACAGGGTCACCATGGCAGCATGATGGTAACGATTTTCGCTAGATTTCGCATACTCGATCATCCGGGGAATATGCTGATCCTCAAAGGTCAGAGACTCTTTGCGGGCCCTCCCTTCCAGCACAAGCTCTTGGCCCAAATTTACCGTAAGGAGTCCTTCCCGAATGCCCAATTTATTCAATTGACTCACGAGTTGCTGTACTTTTTCCTGTGTTGATTTGGATAGCCCTTCGTCGGCCATGTTGTCCAAAACGCCCTGATACTCATCGAACGTGATTCTTTGAATTTCTTTTTCTGAGAGAACGCAGAGCCGTTTCCAAGCAAGGTCATAGCCTTCTTTCCCTTTAGCGCTTAGTTCCCTATAATGCTTTCGCTTTTTCCAACGGTTATGGATCGCCCCCAGCGTGCTGGCTACAGGTTGTTGTGCTTGCTTCCACCCGCATCGCAAACAAAACGCTCCTTCTGGTACTATGACTCCGCATTTTTTACACTGCATATTGCATCCTCCTTATTTCGGCTTTTATCGAGCCGATACTAATAATGCCAAAGGAGGAAATGGCTTTCAACTATTTCCAAATATTGGTAGAGTGCAGACTTCCTGCATCACACGCAGGAAGTCTGGGGTTCGAGTCCCTAATTCTCCACCAAAAAAAGCTTGCAGAAATTTCTGCAGGCTTTTTTCTTTTCGAAATTTAAAGCCAGTGCCGCGCTTGGAACTTCCCCTGGTTCCTGCACGCACAGATTGCAGCGGGAAAGGGATGAGAATAAAGCACACGCACGTTTTTTATAAGCTTGCGGCCAAGCTTTTTCCGTTGCCCGGAACGCCTTCAAAGCCCGGAAAATACAACGCGGTGCACTATAAAAAGCACAGACCAGAATTGCAAAAAATATATGTTTTTATCGAATTCAGTCGATTTATGTAGAACAGCCTTATTTGTTTGGGAAAGACGAACTGTAGTGCGTAGACAATCTGGATAATTGACATATGATTCCCCTGAAAGGAGGAATATTATGTCAATTCCGTCCAGTTTTTTTGAGGAGATCGTAAAGCGCCGCGAGGCGCTGGGCCTGTCGCAGGAGGAGGCGGCGTGGCAGTGCAAGCGCTCACGCCGCGGGTATCAAAAGATGGAAAGAAAGCACACTGTGCCTAGATTGGACGCCGCTTTGCGTTTGGCATACCTGCTGGGGATCAGCCTGGATGAGCTTGCCGAGAAAATGCACGAAGCCGAGGCCGCCGAAGCCGCACGGGAAGAAGCAACCGTGTGATGCGGGACGAAAACAAAAAGCGTGCCGGCAGCCAATCAAAACGCCCTGAGGCATATCGCCCCAGGGCGTTTGCAGCAGAGGGGAACCGACCGGCTTACACGGTGGCCTCTTCCTGCTGCGCCTGGCGCAGCTTTTCGGCGCTCTTTGATGATTTTAGAAAAACTTTCATTAATTGACATATTATTCCCTACTTTCACTGGGAATGGTATGTTAATTAATGGAAAAGTACACGAACTATAGTTCGTTTTTTCTCGAAAATTTTTTAAAAATGCCTGAAAAGATGAATTTCGAGAATGAGCGTTCACGCGGAAGGGTGCAATGATCCGGCTGAACCACCCGGCTGACGCCCGGGTTTTCGGGCAGCAAGAAAAAGCGCCGGCCTGCTGGCCGGCGCTTTTTCTATTAGTATGTTATAAAGAACTTTGAGCCAGGGGGCTAGGCGGGCGTGTCGGGCATTTGGTCGTAGACCGAATAGGTATAGTCAAAATCTTTTTTGGTGCTGCCGGTCTGCTGCTGCCCGGTATATTCGGCCCAGTCGGATTCGATGCGGCTGAAAACGTTATAGGTGCTGCTGTTCAGGGTGGCGGAGGTGATGGTTATATAGCCTGCGGTGTAAGTTCCGTACCGGGAGTTGTAGCGCATGACCTTTACTTTTTGGCCCAGTGTGCAGGCGGAAATATCCACCGAGGACCAATAAAGGTAATAGGCGCCCTTGCCGCCCAGAACGCCCTGCGCCTGGATGGACCAGCTCTGCATATCGCTGTCGCTCAGATCGAACCCCAGCGTTTCCAGCGCGGCGGTGACGTTGTTCAGGTGGATCGGGTCGGTGCAGGTGGAATCCACAGTAAGGGTGCCGTTTTTGATGCGGTCGATGGTGGCCTGCACGTCCGGGGCGTACCCGCTGCCGTTCAGCATATCGTCGATGCCGCCTGCAAAGTTGGAGCCATAGGTGTTGCCGTGCACCCGGCAATTCACCTGGATGGAGCCGCTGTGGCGAACCGCGCGGTAAGCGCCCCCCTGGGGGCAATGCCACTGGGCCGCGGCTGCCAGCGCCGCCAGTTCGCTGGCGCTGAAAACCCCATCGCCCTGTTTTTGGGCCAATTCGTCGGCCTGGAGCTGCCGCAGCAGGCCCGCGCGCTGGGAGGCGCACACGGTTTCCTGCGCCTTACCGATATAGCCGGTCATAGCAGGAATCGCCGCCGCAGCCAGAACCGCCAGGATCACCAGCACCACGATCATCTCTACAAGGGTAAACCCTGGTTTTTGCCGCCTTCCGGCCATGCACGCCGCCCCTTTTCCGCCGCAGAAACAGCCGTGCGCCGCGCGATTTCTGCGTTTTGTGTGATTTCGACATCATTATACCACAAATACGGGCATTCGTGTGAAGCGAAACCTTCTTGTTGTGAGGGCGGCAAATCGCGGAAAGGGAGATTGAGTGTGCGGGGGACGTTTCAGGGCAGCTGGTCCAGCACGGCGTCCATAAAATGCGCCGGTTCCAGCTGGCCGCCGGTAAAGCGCCCGGCCAGCGCGCGGACAAAGCGCTCGTCCGGCGAAATGTCGGGGATGCTTTGGCACAGGGAAAGCCGGCCGTTTTGCAGTTGCCAGCAGTGGAGGCCAAAGGTTTCATAGCAGACCCCGCCCTCGCCGGGCAGGACCTCCGCAAAAGGCAGATACAGATAGTTCACTTTGCTACAACCCTCCCTTCTGCTTCTGCAAACCGGACGCCGGGAAAACCGCAATTCCCAGGCGGCGGGATCTTTGGCAGAAGTTCGGGAGGCGCGCAGGTGCCCGGTGCGGCTGTGCGCCAGCGCAGGGTATGCATGACACTCCCTCCTCCTTTGAAATTTTATGCCAAAATTTCCCACGTTGCAACGAACTTTACTTCGTATCTGCCAAAAACAGGCAGGGCGCGGCAAAAGCCGCGCCCTGCTGAACGGTTCAAGAGCCCGATGCGCTTAATCGGCGCTGTGCTGGTACTCCAGGCCCCAATCGCACATGGCGTCCAGCACCGGTTTTAAGCTGTAGCCTGTTTGGGTGAGAGTGTACTCCACCCGGGGAGGGACCTCGGCGTATACCTTGCGGGTCAGAAGGCCGCTGGCCTCCATGGCGCGCAGCTGAGCGGTGAGCACCTTTTGGGTCACGCCCCCCACCGAGCGCTGCAGCTCGCCGAAGCGGCGGGTACCACCCATCAGGTCCCGCAGGATGAGCACCTTCCATTTGTTGCCGATCAGGGTCAGGGTAGCCTCTACCGGGCAGGCCGGCAGATCGCTTTTTTTCATTGCAGCGCCTCCTTTGGTACCTTTTGGATACTATGATCCGTAAATGTGCGTACTTTACAAAAAGTCTTTACAACCCTATTATAAGAGCATGGGGCGTAAAAAGCAAGAGGCAGCCCCTGTATCCCCGGTTTAAAAAGGAGTCGATGGCATGGACGCAACGGCAAAAAAATATGTGGACCTGTTCCGAACAGTAAAGATCGCCACTGCGGCCACGGTGGACGAGGAGGGCCGCCCCCAGGCGCGTATCATCAACGTGATGCTGGCGCAGGACGACGGGATGTATATCGTTACCTCCCGGGGGAAACCCTTCCACAGGCAGCTGACCGAAACGGGCCGCATTGCCCTGGCCGCCATGTGCCCGGACTGCCAGTCGCTGAAATTCACGGGCAGGCTGCGGGTGGTGGACAAGAGCTGGGTGGACCGGGTGTTCGAGGAAAACCCCGGAATGAACGAGGTTTATCCCGGTGAGAGCCGTTACGCGCTGGATGCGTTTCATATTTACGAGGGGCAGGGCGAGTGGTTCGACCTGCTGAATTACCCCATCAACCGCGAGAGCTTTGCCTATGGCGGCGGTGCGGCGGAACCGGCCGGCTTTGTAATTGGGGAAAGCTGCATTGGGTGCGGCGCCTGTGCCAAGGCGTGCCCCCAGCAGTGCATTGCGCCCGGCAAGCCCTATGCCATTGCGCCGCAGCACTGCCTGCAGTGCGGGCTTTGCGCCGAGGTGTGCCCGGCGGGCGCGGTGCGCCGGCTGCACAGGTGAATGCCGATGGAGCTGGTGTATGAGATTTTCAGCCTGTACGCTGAGCGCGCGGGCTGGTTTGCGGAACTGCTGGGCAGCCACATAAAATTGGCCCTGACCGCCATTGCCATGGCGGGGGCCATTGGGCTGGCGCTGGGCGTGTGGGTGGCCGAGCACCCCAAGGCTGCCCCTTTTGTGATCGGGGTGTGCAACGTGTTTTACACCATCCCCGCCATCTCGCTGCTGGGCATCCTGATCCCGTTCACGGGCATTGGCAACAAGACCGCGGTGATCGCCCTGACCATTTACGGGGTCATGCCCATGGTGCGCAACACCCACGCGGGCCTTACCTCCATCGACCCGGATGTTCTGGAGGCCGCCCGGGGCATGGGCAGCACCCGATGGCAGATCCTGGCGCGGGTCAAGCTGCCGCTTGCGGCGGGGGTGATCCTGGCCGGGGTGCGCAACATGGTGGTGATGACCGTGTCGGTGGCGGGGATCGCCTCGTTTGTGGGCGCGGGGGGCCTGGGGGTGGCCATCTACCGGGGCATCACCATTTATAACCCCGCCATGACCGCGGCGGGCAGTATTTTGATCGCGCTGCTGGCCCTGAGCTGTGATTTTTTGCTGGGCCTTTTGGAAAAATATTTTAAAAAGAGAGGAACCTGACCCATGAAAACATTGCGAAAGATCAGCGCCGCCCTGCTGGCGGCCGCCCTTTTGGCTTTGGCCGCAGGCTGCGCCAAGGGCAATGCGTCCGGCCCCATCAAGATCGCAACAAAGCCCATGACAGAGCAGTACATCCTGGGGGAAATGCTGGGGCTTTTGATCGAAAACAGCACGGATTACAAGGTGGAGATCACCAAGGGCGTGGGCGGCGGCACCAGCAACATCCAGCCTGCCATGGAGAAGGGCGAGTTTGACCTGTATCCGGAGTACACCTCCAGCGGCTGGGTGATGGTGCTGGGCAACAGCCCCGAGGGCGTGGCGGACGAGGAGATGTTCGCGCAGCTCAAAGCCCAGTACGAGGAAAAGTACAACATGACCTGGGTGGGGCTGTACGGCTTTAACAACACCTTTACGGTGGCGGTGCGGGGCGAGGCGGCCCGGCAGTACGGCCTGGAAAAAACCAGCGATCTGACCGCCGTGGCGGGCGAGCTGAACTTTGGCGGCAACCCGGATTACATTGAGCGGGAGGACGGTTTCGGCAAGCTGTGCGAGGCCTACGGCCTGAGCTTCAAGAGCGTTTCGGACATTGACATCGGCCTGAAATACCAGGCGCTGGCCTCCGGCGACATCGACGTGACCAACGCCTTTACCACCGACGCCCAGCTGGCCAACGCCGACGTGGTAACCCTGGAGGACGACCTGCACCTGCAGGTGAACTATTTCTGCTCCACCGTGGTGCGCAGGGATACGCTGGAAAAATACCCCGGCCTGGAGGAGGCTCTGATGAAGATGGACGGTATTTTGAGCGACGGCGAAATGGCGCAGCTCAACTATAAGGTCGAGGTGGAAGGCGCCGACGAAAAGCAGACGGCCCGGGATTTCCTGGTGGAAAAAGGCCTTTTGGAGGGGTAAGCAGATGGCACAGCCGGTGATCCGGTTTGAAACGGTAAGCAAGCTGTACGGCGGCCAGCCGGTGCTGTACAGGCTGGAGCTGGAGGTACAGCAGGGCGAATTTTTGACCCTGATCGGCCGCTCGGGCTGCGGCAAGACCACGGCGCTGAAGCTCATTAACGGGCTGATCGCGCCGGATGAGGGCCGGGTGCTGGTGAGGGGGCAGGACGTGGCCGCGGCCGACCAGATCGCGCTGCGCCGGCAGATCGGCTACGCCATCCAGGGGGTAGGGCTTTTCCCCCACATGACGGTGGAAAAAAACGTGGCCTACGTGCCCTCGCTGGGCGGCCTGTGGCAGAAGGGGGAAACCCCTGCCCGGGTGGAGGAGCTGCTGGGGCAGGTAGGGCTGGACCCGGCGCTGGCAAAGCGCTACCCGCGCGAGCTTTCGGGCGGGCAGCGCCAGCGGGTGGGCATTGCCCGGGCGCTGGCCGCGGGGCCGGAGCTTTTATTGATGGACGAGCCCTTCGGCGCAGTGGACGAGATCACCCGGGGCCAGCTTCAGGATGAATTGCTGCGCATCCACCGGCAGCGGGGCATTACGGTGGTGTTTGTGACCCACGACATTGCCGAGGCGGTAAAGCTGGGCACCCGTATGCTGGTGATGGACGCGGGCCGGGTGCAGCAGTGCGCAGAGCCGGCGGAGATCCTGCGGGCCCCGGCAACCCCGTTTGTGGAGCAGCTGGTGCGCAAAGAGCGGCAGCTTTACCTGCTGCGGCAGGCCGAGGCGGGCAAACTCGCCTGAAAAAGGACAAAACGCGCCCCGGTGGAAGCGGCTTCCACCGGGGCGCGTTCTCGATTGCTTTGAAATATGGTTCTTGCCCCCGAAGCGGCGCAGGGGCGGGCAGCCTTACAGCAGCATGGCGCCGCCCACATCGAACAATTTGCCGCCGGAGGTCAGATGGGCCAGCACGGCCTGCTGCAGGCTGGTGCGGGCGGCCGAGGCAGGCAGCCGGTCCACCGGGGTATCGGTGCGGAAAACAAAGCGGGCGGCCGAGCCCTCGCCCGGCAGAGAAAAGCGGGCAAAACGGCCTGCCAGATGCAGAATGCGGCTGGAGGGGGGCAAAAACTGCGCCAGCTGGGGGTCCAGCATCCAGCTATGACACACCGCCAGCGCCGCGGGCCGGCCCGCGGCCGCGAAAAAGCGCTTTGCCGCCCGCAGGCTGTCGTCCACCGCGGTGGGGGAGAGGTCGGCACCCGCCGGAATGTGAAGGTTCAGCACCCGCAGCCCTGGGGCCAGCACAGGGGAAAGGCCTGCCACGGGCAGCTCGGTGAGCTGGGCCGAGATGGAGCCGGAAAGGGGATCGATCAGGTGGCCGGCCGCAAGCTCCCCCTCCTGCCGGTATGCGGTGGTGAAAACCGCATGCTCCGGCGGGCAAACGCGCCCCTGGGCATCCACGGGAAGGCCGCCGCCCGCCAGCAAAAGCAGCCCGCCGCCGGCGGCCGCCCAGCCGTAAACGGAAAAGCGGCTTTCAATGGGTTGGTATTGCAGGCTGCCGATCTCGAACAGATCGCCCGCATAGGGCAGAACCGCCCAGTGCAGCTCGGCCAGGCCGGGGCGGCCAGTTTCACGCTCGAACCAGGCCTCCCAGCGCAGCATGTCGCCGAAGGTGGCCCGAAGCTGGGCCTCGCCTGCGCCCATGCCCCGCTGATATTCCAGCGCGCCGGGCAGGCAGGCGGCCAAAGCCCCCAGAGGGAAAAGGTCGGCGGTCGTTTGCCCTTTGGCCGCCGCGGCCAGGGTGAGCTGCTTTAAAAGCTGGTCGGCCCGGGGGGCGTCGTGCGCCTGCAGCAGGGCGGCGTGCAGCGCGCCCAGCCCTTCGGGGAGCCCCGCAAGACCGGCCGCGGCGTCCAGCGCGCGCTGGCAGGCCAGCCAGAAGGCTTCGTCTTTTCCAATGTAGTCACAGCAAAGGGCAATGTTCAAACGTTGCATGTTACGTTCCTCGCAAGCCCGGGCGCAGCCCGTGTATTTGTTTTCAGTTTACCAGCCGGCGGCTGTGTTTGCAAGCCGGAGATTGAAAGCTGGATTGCGGCAGCCCCCAAAGAAAGGGCGGGCTCAAACGCGGGGCTTTGGGGCGGGTGCGCCTGCCAGCCGCCGGAACAGCCCGGCGGGCAGTTCGAAGCCCAATAAAATGGCCAATACCATGGCGGCCGCTGTTTTTATGGTGAAAAAGCCGGTGCTGCCCGCCGCGGCAAGATCGCCCGTGACGGTGTAATAGGCGGTGTGGTAAATGCCGAGGCCCGGCACCAGCGGAAAAATGCCGGAGATCAGAAAAATGGTCACAGGGCAGCGCCGCTGCACCGAGGAAAAGCGGCTGAGCGCCACCACGGCCAAGGTGGCGAAAAAGGTGGCGGGAATGGCGGTGAGGCCCGGCCGCAGCGCCAAAAATACCAGCCAGCCGGCGGCGCCGGTGAGGGCGCAGCGCAGGTAATACCGCCCCGGCACGTGGAACAGCACGGCAAACGCCAGGGTGCCAAGGCCGGCCGCCAGAACTTCGCATGCAAAGCGCAGCATGATTTACACCCCCATACAGGCGTTGTAGCCCGCCATTACAAGGCCCACCCCAAAGGCGGCGCACACCACCACCAGGATCACGTCCAAAAGCCGCACGGTGCCGGAGATATAGTCCTCGTCGGCAATGTCGCGGATGGCGTTGGTGAACGCCACGCCGGGGAGCAGGGGGATGATGGCCCCCACGGTGACCATGTCCAGCCGTGCGCCGAGGCCCAGCGTTACCAGCAGGATGGAGAGCAGGGTTACAAGGGCGCCCCCGCTGATGTTCAGCGCGATCTTGGACAGCCGCCCCCGCACTACGAACAAAAAGTAGCTGTAAAGCGCAAGCCCCGCCAAAAATGCCGCGGCCGCGTCGGCAAGGCTGCCCCCAAACAAAAAGCAGAAAGCACCGCTGCCCAGGCCGCTGGCCAGCACCTGGAGCCAGGCGGGCTTTTGGGGCGAGGTGCGGATGCGCCGCAGCTCCTCCAGCGCCTGGGCGGGGGTGTGCAGCCCCTGCTCGATCTCGCGGGAGAGCTGGTTCACCGCGTCGATGCGGTCCAGCCGGCTGCCGCCCAGGGGGATGTGCCGCACCTTGGCGCGGTAATGCTCGCCCCCCGCGCCGCCGGAGGTCAAAAAAATGCCGTTGCTCAGCACAAAGGGCTCCAGCCCCCCGCACTGATAGGCCCGGGCGATGCGGCACATGGTTTCATCCACCCGAAAGATCTCGGCCCCGCTGGCAAGCAGGATCTCGCCCGCCAGCGCCGCCGTTTCGAACACGGTTTCCTTTTCCGGCCCGTCCATATACCGCTCCTCCGCAGTCAAAAAAACTGTTTCATTTCAGTTCACGCCTTATTATAGCACGCGCGCAGGGCAGCGCAAGACGGCGCCGCAAAACTTTGCGGCAGGCCAGGGCGCCGCAGGCCGGGCCCTGGCCGCCCGGGTGGACTTTTGCGGCGTAAGCCATTATAATGAAGGAACACTGAAAGGCCGGCAGCAGCCGCAAAAAAAGCGAATGGGAGGCGGACGCCCTATGATCCATTTCAATTACCCCCACTACCCTTTGCAGTGGTACCGGAATGCAAACCCGGTATCCGGCAATGCGGGGCAGTTTAATTACAAGGTGCTGCGCCAGGGGGGCGAACTGGCCGCCTGGTGCTGGATGGGCGTTTGGTGCATGGAAAAAACAAAGGACGTGAAGGAGCGGCGCTTTGCCTTCCCGGACAAGCAGGAACAGGAGCAGCAGGAAAGCGTGGACCAGGCCATTGCTTGGCTGCGGGAGGAATTCGACGCCCACCCCCGGGCTGAGATTGAGGCAAGGGACGGATTTTTCACCACCGGGCCCTACACCCCGCCTGCGCCGGAGCCGCCGCAGGAGTAAAAAAGGCGGCGGGACCCCGCATTTGCGCTGAGACGCCCTGCACTTGCGCAAAGGGCTTGACAAAAGGGAAAAATGATGATACACAGCCGCCCGGGCCTGCCAACTGGCAGACCCGGGCGGCTGTGACCTTGTTCAAACGGTTTTGATGCCGCGCCATTTGCCGCGCTTCCAGCGCAGCACGAACAGAATGCCCCGCAGGTTTTCGTCCAGGGCGAAGGCGGCCCAGATGCCTGCCAGCCCCCAGCCCAGCTGAACGCCCAGAAGATAAGCGAGGCCGACCCCCACGGCCCATTGGCTGCACACGCCCAGCAGCACCGGATATTTTACGTCGCCCACCGCCTGAAGGTTGCGCACCAGCACGATGTTCAGGCTGCGGCCCACTTCCAGAGCTACCTCCACCCACATCACCTGCCTGCCCAGGGCAATGACCTGCGGGTCGCTGCTGAACAGCCCAAACAGAGGCTCGGCAAAAAGGGCCAGCAGCAAGGCGGTGCCCACCGTGACCGGGGCCGAAAACCGCAGCACCCGCCAGTTTTGCCGGTCGGCCCCCTCGTAATCCTTTGCGCCGATGCAGTAGCCGATCAGGATGGCGGCCGCCTGGCTGACCGCGCTTACCAGCATGTAGCAGATCTGTGCGAACATGTTCATGTACATGCGGGCGGTCACCGCATAGGTACCGATCATGTTCACGAACACCAGGCTTGTGGACTGGCTCAGGTTATAGGAGAGCCCCTCGCCCCCGGCGGGCAGGCCGATGCCCAAAAGGCGCCGGAACAGATCCCTGGGGAAAGGGCGCAGCAGGCGCACATCCACCCTTGCGCCCTGGACGCTGCGAAAAAAGGCGGCCATGAGAAGGACCATGCCCAGGGTGCGGCAGATGCTGGTGGAAAGGGCGGCGCCCGCGGCCCCAAGGCGCGGCAGCGGCCCCGCGCCATAGATGAGCGCGGTGTTGCCCAGAATGTTTACAAGGTTGATGCAGCCGGTGCTGAACATGATCACCAGCATGCGGGCGTGGGCCCGCAAAAAAGCGCTGAAGGTAAGCATCATTGCCTGGCAGGGCAGGCTGACGGCCGCAATCCTGAGGTAGCTGCGGGCCTCCGGCAGGGCCTCTGCGGGCAGGCGCATCAGCGCGAACAGCCCGTCCGCCCCTGCCAGCAGCCCGGCGGTGATGGCAAAGCTCAGGATCAGGTTCAGCCCCACGGCCAGGGTGTAGATCTGCTGCACCTTGCCCTGCTCCCGGGCGCCCAGGTACTGGCTCAGCAGAATGGTGGCGGCAAGGCTGATGACGCTGAAGGTCAGGATAAGGGTGGTCATGATCTGGTTGGCGTTGCCCACCGCGGCCACAGCGGTGCCGTTGTAGCGGCTGAGCATAATCTGGTCGATGTTGCCCACCAGCATTTGGAGCAGCAGTTCCACAAAGATGGGCCAGGTCATGCGCAGCAGAGAAAATTGCGGCTGCAGGCGTTCGGTTTGCATAAGGCGTTGTCCCTTTCCCCAGGGGCGCCCGCAAAGGGCGCGTTCTCTGAAATCACCGAAATTATACACCCGGCGGCTGGGGTTTCACAGATGGGAAAACGACGAGATTCACAAAATGATGAGCTTGTTTTTGTGTAAAATGCCCTCTGATTTACTTTTGCAGCGGTTTGTGGTACTCTTTTAAAAGAATTTTGTGCGTTTATGCTGTGCGAAAGGGGGAAAGGGAGGATGAAGGCAGGGGCGAAACGCCGGATCTGGCAGTGCGCCGCAGCGCTGGCAGTGCTGGCGGGCAGCGCTGCGTTTGTGCTGCGTTTTTCCTATTCCACCAGCTTTGTGTGGCCCGGTTATTACGGATACGACTCCGCGATCTTTCAATTCATCGGCAGGGCCTGGGCCGGGGGAACGGTGCCCTATGCCGGGCTGTTCGACCACAAGGGGCCGCTGATCTTTTTCATCGACATGCTGGGCTGGCTGATCCATGGCAGGGCGGGCATCCTGGTGGTGCAGACCCTGAGCCTTGCGGTGACCGCCTGGGGGCTGTACCGGCTGGGGCGGGAATATCTGCCCCGCCCCTGGGCGCTGGGGGCCGCGGGCCTGGCGCTGGTGTATCTGGCACGCACCTTTGACGAGGGCAACATGACCGAGGAGTACAGCCTGCCCTTTTTGGCGGTGAGCCTGTGGCTGGCGGCGCGGTACTGCCGCCGCGCGCAGGAAGCTGGCGGCGCGGTGCGGCACCCGTGGCGGTACGCGGCGGTATACGGCCTGTCGTTCGGTGCGATTTTGATGCTGCGGGTCACCAGTGCGGTGAGCCTGTGCTGTTTTGTGCTGGTGATCTGCATCCGGCTGGCGGCCGCCCGCCAATGGAAGAACCTGGGGGCGAACGCCCTGGGCTTTGCGGGCGGCTTTGCAGCGGCCACCGGGCCCTTTGCGATCTATTTTGCCGCAAAGGGGGCGCTGGGGGAGGCGCTGTACGGCACGCTTTGGTACAATGTGTTTTATGCCACCCGCTTTTCCATCCGGGACTATTACGCAGGCAACCCCTGGGCGGCCAGCACGCTGCGGCGGGTCTTTTTGGATTTTGGCGCGCCCCTGTTCCTGCTGGCGGTGCTCTGCCTTGCGGCGCTGGCGCAAAAGCCCCGCTCCGCGCTGGCCTGGGGGGCGCTGCTGAGCGCGGCGGGCAGCATGTACCTGCTGTTTTCCAACCGGCCTTACGTGCACTATTACATGATCGTGGCGCCGCTGCTGCCGCTGGCCGCATGCCTTGCGGCGGAGCTTTGGAGGGGCCGCAAGGGCGGGCGCGCGCGCCGGGCCGCTGCGCTGTGCTGCGCCGCGCTGTGCGGTGTATATGTGTGCAGCCTGGCGGCGCGGCTGCCCCGCTGGGGCGCCGACAGTTTTATGGCAAAATACCCGGCCGAGGTGCAGCACTACAACACCGTGGCCCGGCAGATGGCGCAGCTGATCCCCGAAAATGAGCGGGATTCGGTGCTGGCCTACAACGTGGACGCGCAGTTTTACCTTGCGGCGGAGCTTGCGCCCTGCCAGAAATATTTTATCCACCAGGACTGGCAGGCTGCTGCGGACCCCGCCATGCAGGCCGAGATCGCGCGCCTGTTCCGCGAGGCCCCGCCCAAATGGGTGGCGGCGGGCCCGGTGGAAAATGCGGCCGTGGCGGCATTACTGGAAGAAAAGTACACGCCGGCAAGCGAGTTTGCCGGCTTTGAGGAGTACGCCGGCTACACCCTGTACCGGCTGAAAGATAAAAGATAACAGGCTGAAGACATGCGGGAATCACATAAAAGCCTCAGGCTCTGCGGCGGAAACTGCCGTGGAGCCTGAGGCTTTTATGTTGGCCCAACTAACTTGGTGGGCGGTTTGGCGAGAGAATCCCGGCGGGACTGATCAAGAAACGATTGTTACAGTTCTAAAGGTTTTCTTCTGGTTATAGCAATAAGCAGGCGGCCCCCGGCGATCCCCACACAACAGACCAGCCCGCACAAGAGTGCTGTAAACAGCGAATCCTTGATCGGCAGGGAGAGCGATGTATGTCCCACTGTAATGACAGTAAAATAGTTTAGAATTCCAAAACAAATGGCTTGAGCAAACATAGCGAGCCAGCAAAGACGTTTTAGTATAAGGCGAAATCCTAACCCGGTGACGAAGATCAAGCAAAATCCTATTTGCGTTTGCGCCCATCCATTAAACACCACGAAATAGAATGCGGCGATCGTCGCTGTTAAAAAAAGGATAAGAATCGAAAAGCGTTTTAGTCCAGACAAATTCAACACCCCTTTAAAAAGTAAAATTTTTAAAATTATATCATATATTTATTTCCAAATACAAAGAATAGCGGAAAAAGACAAAAGAAAGGAAAAAAACATGAAAAAGTTAATGGCGCTTTTAATCAGTCTGTGTTTGGCATTTAATATGTCAGTCGTTATTTTTGCTGATGTTGATAATCCAACCTTGAGTAGTGGGCCTGTTTGGGTAGAGCATCCTTCCGAGTTCCGACCGGAAAGTTTACCTGAAAGCGTGACAACAGAACCATCTCCTCGGGCAGATATAATTTCAAAGACTGTCACTTTGGATCCCTACGAATGGTCAGGATGGGTGTATTCTGAAAACAGAAAGACCAATCGTGTTCTTGAAATGTCTTTTTCAAGTGCTACTTGCCGTAAAGTTGATGTAGAGGTATACCGGAACGGCGTGTTTTGGACCTCTAGAGCGATTACAGAGGGAGAAAAAATTAGTCTTGGGACGCCTTGGGATTCTGGACTAGTTGAAATTCGTATCAATAATAATTCTAATTCGAGAGCAACGATTGATTTCCTTATTGTTGATATGTGGGTGTAACTTATAACGCTATTCTTATAACGCTATTCTGAATTGATTCGGACGAAAGTATTTATTAACTCATGACTTCCTGATTTGGCAATAAAACCGGAAAAAATAGAACGAAATTGTTGTAAGATATCCCTATTGAATATGAGGTAGGCTTTCCCGAAAAGGATTGCCTATCTCATTCTTTTAGTGGATAAACTTTAAAAAACAGTTTTATAACCGTCTGATGTTGTACAGTAAAAAAGTAAAGATATTTATTGTGTCCGATAAAAATATACGCTATACTGAAAAATAACGACAGCGAAGCGACGGCTGTTTTTTGGCCATGCGGCCCGGCTGCCGCTTTAGCGGCGAGACCCGGATGCTTTCAAATAAGGTTTTATGGTAAAGCCAAGAATAAAAAGCACAAAAAGAAAGTGGCTTGCGGTACTGCCGCAGCTTGTTTTAAGGAGGAAACGGCGCATGCGGCAGTTCTACCGCTGGCTTTTTTACCTGGCCGGCCTGTTTATCCTGGCGCTGGGGCTGACCCTGAACACCAAGACGGGCCTGGGAGTAACGCCCATCATCTCGGTGCCCTACAGCATTGCGCAGGTATTTGGGTTTAATTTCGGGGACGCCACCTTGGCGGCGTACTGTTTGTTTGTTGCAATACAATTTTTACTAAAGGGAAAACCTGTGCGCTGGGCCGACCTGCTTCAGCTGCCCCTGAGCTTGGTGTTCACCCGGGTGCTGAACCTGCTGGACGGCGCAGTGCCGGCAGCGCCGCAGGGGATGCCTGCCCGGCTGTGCCTGCTGGCGGCAGCCATTCTGTGCACCGGTGTGGGAGCGGCCATGAGCGTGGATATGAAGCTGGTGCCGAACCCCGGCGACGGGATTGTGGCGGCCATTGCACAGCGCACCGGCCGGGAGCTTGGCTTTACAAAAAACTGGTTCGATACCGCGAACGTGGGCATTACCCTGGTGTTCGGCCTGGTGATGGGGCATCCGCTGTGCGGCATCGGCCTGGGCACAGTGCTTGCCATGCTGGGGGTGGGCCGGGTGATGGCGCTGTTCAACCGCCTGTGCCTGCCCGCCATGGGGCGGCTGGCGTTTGTGCCGGCGGCCAGAGGGGAAGGCACGGCAGAATAACAAGCAAAGCGGGGAGGCACTTGTACAAGTGCCTCCCCGCTTTTGTAATGGGTCATTGCCCCCTGGGCGCTCCGGCGGCGCCTTTTACTCACCAGGGGGGGCCACCACCACCGACGGGCAATCGAACACCAGGCGCAGCAGCTGGGTGCGGCTGGTGATGCCGAGCTTGCGGTACAGGCTGCCCGCGTGTTTTTTGACTGTGTTTTCGCTGATGAACAGCGCGGCGCCGATCTCGGCGTTGGAACGGCCGGCGGCCACGAGCTCGGCGATCTGCCGCTCCCGCTGGCTGAGGCCGAAGCGGGAGGCCAGCGTGCCGGCCCGGCCTTCCTGTGCCGGCGCGACGCCCTGGGGCCATAAAAAGGCAAAATGGGCGGACAGATGCCGGTTGAGCACCCGCAGCAGCTCCACCTCCTGATCGGTGAAGTCACCGTCTTCTCTGCTGCGGAACAGGGTGACCGAGCCCAGCAGGTGAGCGGCGCCCATAACCGTGCTGCCCATGCTCCAATAGACCCCCATGGGCTGCATCCACTGCTTATAAATCGCCGCGCTCTCCCGCGCGGCGGGGCTGATCATATTGGAATCGCGGTAGACGGTGGGCTGGTCGCTGGCAAAGCTCCAGGCCACATAGTCGGAATACTGGTACTCCTGGTAGTAGGCGGCGAGTTCGGCTTCGCTCATGTTCAGGGAAACCGGGCTGAAAAACACCAGCCGCCCGCCCTGGGGCGCGCACAGGTCAAAAAAGGAGCGGCGATGGGGGATCAGCGCCTCCAGCCGGCGCAGAAAGCAGGTTTGCAGCTGTTTGGGGTCGGCCTGGGTGTGAAGCTCCAGGATCGCTGGATCCAGGGCCTCCCACACTTCGCCCGGCAGATGCGGCATGGCGAACGCCTCCTTTTCACGGGGAGATTTGGATGCCTCCATTGTAGCATAACGCATAAAAATAGTAAACGGAAGAAAGGCGAATTGGCACGTTTGGCACACCGGTGGTACCCGCGGGTACCACCCTGCAGAACGGTGCCCCCGGGTAATGGCGGGGCGGACGCTGTTTGGGCTACAATGAAAACAGAAAGAGCGGCCGCAGAGCGGCGCACAAAACTTTTTGAAAAGGAGCGCAGAACGATGAGGACGATCCAGAGTACCCCCAAGAAAGACGGCTTTTACATGCCCGCGGAATTTTTGCCCCGCAAACAGGACTTTTTGATCTGGCCCGAGCGGCAGGACACCTGGCGCATGGGCGGCAAGCCGGCGCAGAAGGTGCTGGTGGAGGTGGCAAAGGAGATCATCAAGCACGAGCCTCTCACCGTGTTCTGTTCGGCCGACCAGTACGAGAACGCCCGTGCCCGCCTGCCCGAAGAGGTGCGGGTGGTGGAAATGACGGTCGACGACGCCTGGGCGCAGGACAAGGGGCCCTTTTATGTGGTGAACGATGAGGGCGAGATGCGGGGCGTGACCTGGGGCTGGAACTGCTACGGCGGCCTGGAGGGAGGCCTGTACTTCCCCTGGAAGCGCGACCAGGAATTTGCCACCAAGCTGCTGGACCTGGAAAACTACGACCGCTACGACGCCCGCAGGGTGGTGTTTGAGGGCGGCGCCATGCAGATCGACGGCGAGGGGACCCTGATCGTGACCGAAAACAGCGTGCTGAACCACAACCGCAACCCGGACCTGACCAAGGAAGAGGTCGAGAACTATTTTAAAGAGTACATGGGCCTGGAAAAGGTGATCTGGCTGAAGGACGGCATGGCCTTTGACGAGACCGACGGCCACATTGACGACGTGTGTTTCTTTGTGCGGCCCGGCGTGATCGCCCTTTCCTGGACCGACGATCCTGAAAACCCCCAGTACCCCAACCTGAAAGCGGCCTACGACACCCTGAACGGCCAAACCGACGCCAAGGGCCGCAAGCTGGAGATCCACAAGATCCCCATCCCCGCCGTGATGCATATTTCCGAGGAGGAGAGCGCCGGCGTGGATATCTGCGAGAGCGCAGCCTCCCGCGAGGGGGGCCTGCCGCTGGCCGTGACCTACATCAACTGCTATTTTGTGAACGGCGGCCTGCTGGTACCCCAGTACGGCGACCCCATGGACGAGGTGGCCTGCCAGCTGTTCAAGGAACTGATGCCCGAGCGCGAGATCATTAAGATCTACACCCGCGAATGGTCGCTGTGCGGCGGAAACATCCACTGCATGGCCCTGCAGCAGCCGGATCCGGCGGCCATTGCCGCCCTGAAGAAATAACGCTTTCGTTCCACCTTTCGGGGCGGCGCGCCCGAGCCCCAGTGCCCCGGCGCGCCGCCCCGGTTTCTTTGAGAGTGGGACCCTGATGAAAAAGGAGGAGAGATCCCCATGCCGGCCAAAAAGAAAAAGTTCCGCCTGTTCGACGCGGTACTGGCCTCGGTGTGCATCATCCTGACGGTGGAGTCGGCCGCGCCGGCCGCCGCGGTGGGCAACTCGCAATATTTTTGGTGGATCAGCATGCTGATCCTGTTTTTCGTGCCCTACGGCCTGATCAGCGCCGAGCTGGGCACAACGTATCTGGGCGAGGGCGGCATTTACGACTGGGTGCGCCTTGCCTATGGAAACAAGTGGGGCTGCCGCATCGCCTGGAACTACTGGATCAACGTGGCCCTGTGGATCGCCAGCCTGGCGGTGCTGTTCAACGACACCCTGACCCAGATCACCGGCTGGGACCTGCCGGTATGGGCCAGCATTGCCATTCAGCTGGCCTTTATCTGGGTGGTCATCCTGATGGGCAAGGGCAAGATCAGCGAGAGCAAGTGGCTGATCAACACGGCGGCGGTGTTCAAGGTGTTCATCATGCTGCTGATCGGCGGGCTGGGCATTTGGGTAGCCGCCACCCGCGGCATGGCCACCCAGTTCACCTTCCGCTCGCTGTTCCCCAGCATGGACCTGAGCAGCTTGTCCTTTGTGTCCATCATCATTTACAACTTTGTGGGCTTTGAGATCGTGACCACCCTGGCCTCGGATATGGAAAAACCCAAAAAGCAGATCCCCCAGGCGCTGCTGTTGGGCGGGATCATTATTTCGCTGTTCTACATGTTCGCCTCGTTCGGCATTGGGGTAGCCATTCCGGTGAGCGAGCTTTCCACCTCCACCGGGCTGCTGGACAGCCTGATCTACCTGGCGGGCGACGGCACGCTGGTGCTGATCGTGGGTCTGATGGTGATGTTCACCTTCTTTGCAAACCTTGTTTCCTGGGCCTACGGCTCGCTGTATGTGGCAAAATACGCGGCTGAAAACTACGACATGCCCCGCGTTTTCGCTTCGGCCAACAGCGAGGGCGTGCCGGACAAATCTCCCATCCTGAACGGTATCATCGCCTCAGTGCTGGTGGTTGTGGCGCCCTTTTTGCCCAACCAGGATGTGTTCTGGAGCTTTTTCAGCGTGGGCGTATTCACGCTGATGGTATCGTATGTGCCCATGTTCCCCGCGTTTTTGAAGCTGCGCCGCATCGACCCCGACCGGGAGCGGCCTTTCAAGGTGGGCGGCAAGGGGCTGTTTTTAAAGCTGATGGCCTATGTGCCCATGGCGCTGATCGTGGTATCGCTGATCTTTACGGTGGTTCCCATGAACACCAGCCCCGAGGAGCTGAACACCAAGATCCCGCTGTGCGTGGGGATCCTGGTGTCGGTGGTGATCCAGGAAATCCTGGTGGCCCAGGGGGCAAAGCGGCGCGCGGGCGAGGCAAAATAGCCCGGCGGCCGAATGAAATTTTAAAAGCGCTGGGCCTGCCCCCGGAAAGGGCAGGCCCAGCGCTTTTCTGCGCCGCCTGGAGGAGCTGTGCTGGGGACGCAAAGGGAAGATGCTCCAATTTTTGAGGGCGGTTTTTGTGCAAAAATTATAATTTGGCTGAACAAATACAGTGGAACTTGTTCAAGGAGCAAAGTTTTTTGATAGAAGAGAGAAGAATTTTCTATCGTGTTTTGGGGCTTCCCCCGGTACAATAAAATTGCTCGGAAACCAAAGTTTTCCAAAAGCAGCGGCCGGGACCCCGGCCCGCACACCATTGACAGGGAGGAAAAACAATGAAAAAGAAACTTGCACTTGTTCTGGCGGCGGCTTTGATGCTGGCCGTTCTGGCAGGCTGCGGCGGCACCCCCGCCCCCAGCACCCCGGCCGCTTCCAACCCCGCTTCCATGGGCGGCGAGCCCGCGGCGCCGGCCAGTGATCTGAACGCGGCCGTGTTCTATTACAACTATTCCGACGTGTACATTTCCAGCGTGCGCAACAACATGGACGAGATGCTGAAGGGCATGGGCGTGAAATACGACAACTACGACGGCGCGGGCAACCAGGCCCAGCAGACCGACCAGATCAACACCGCCATTACCAACGGCGCCAACCTGCTGATCGTGAACATCGTGGAAACCTCGTCCCCCGACGCGGCGCAGAACGCCGTAGAGGCGGCCCGTGGCGCTGGCATTCCCATCATCTTCTTCAACCGCGAGGTGCAGGATGATGTGGTGAACAGCTACGACAAGTGCGCTTTCGTGGGCACCGACGCCCCCGAGGCCGGCCACATGCAGGGCGCGCTGATCGGCCAGTACCTGCTGGACAACTACGACGCGCTGGACCTGAACGGCGACGGCACCATCTCCTACGTGATGTTCAAGGGCCAGGAGGGCAACGCCGAGGCCGAGGCCCGCACCCAGTTTGGCGTTGAGGACGCCGATGCGGTGCTGACCGCCGCGGGCAAGCCCGCGCTGGCCTTCTACGACGCGAACAACTCCGCCAAGTACCTGGTGGACCAGAATGGTTCCTGGTCTGCCGCTGCGGCCACCAACTATATGGACACCATCCTGGCCGAGTACTCGGAGGCCAACAAGAACATGATCGAGCTGGTCATCGCCAACAACGACGATATGGCGCTGGGCGCCGTGGCCTCGCTGCAGACCGCCGGCTACAACCTGGGCGAGGGCAAGACCATCCCCGTGTTCGGCGTGGACGCCATTGACTCGGCCAAGCAGGCCATCGACGAGGGCAAGATGACCGGTACCATTATGCAGGACGCCGTGGGCATGGCCAAGACCATCACCGCACTGGTGGGCAACGTGCAAAGCGGCGCCGAGCTGATGAACAGCATCGACGAGGCGAACGGCTATAACGTTGATAAGAACGACGACGGCACGGTCAAGGTCAACAAGATCCGCGTTCCTTACGGCGTGTACACCGGCAAATAAATCGCGGCTGTAATTAAAAAACAGTACGCATCGCCCCAACCAAAAGCGTGAACGGACGAAGCGGGGCTGCCATTCGGCAGCCCCGCTCTGCCCGTAAAGCCGCGGCGCGCAGCGCCTGCCGGAAAAGGCCGGGCGGCGGGCGCGGCGGCTTTGCAAACAGGCGTTTTGCGGGGCGTCGTGGAGAGGAGGAAGCATATGGATCAGCCGATACTGGAACTGAAAAACATCAGCAAGGAGTTCCCGGGCGTAAAAGCGCTGGACAACGTGTCGCTGGCGGTGCGGCCGGGCACGGTGCACGCTTTGATGGGCGAGAACGGCGCTGGGAAATCAACCCTGATGAAATGCCTGTTCGGCATTTACGCCAAGGACAGCGGCACCATTGTTCTGGACGGCAGGGAGGTGGATTTCAAAAGCTCCAAGGAGGCGCTGGAAAACGGCGTGGCCATGGTGCACCAGGAGCTCAACCAGGCCCTGACCCGCAGCGTGCAGGATAATTTATGGCTGGGGCGTTACCCCAGGGTGGCCGGCCTTGTGGTGAGTGAACGGCTCATGCGCACCCGCACCAAGGAGATCTTTGAGGAGCTGGAGGTCAAGGTGAACCCCAGCACCATCATGTCCACCATGCCGGTTTCCCAGCGGCAGATGGTGGAGATCGCCAAGGCGGTTTCCTACAACGCAAAGATCATTGTGTTCGACGAGCCCACCTCTTCGCTCACCGAGGTGGAGGTGGAGCATTTGTTCCGCATCATCAACATGCTCAAGGCCAAGGGCTGCGGCATCATTTACATCAGCCACAAGATGGAGGAGATCCTGCGCATTTCGGACGAGGTGACCATCATGCGCGACGGCGCCTGGGTGGCAACCAGGCCCGCGGCCGAGCTCACCATGGAGGAGATCATCCGCCTGATGGTGGGGCGCGAGCTCACAAACCGCTTCCCCCCCAAGACCAACGAGCCGGGCGAGGTGATCCTGCAGGTGGAGCACCTGTCGGGCAGGTATACCCGGCTGAAGGACGCCTCGTTCCAGCTGAAAAAGGGCGAGATCCTGGGCATTGCGGGCCTGGACGGTTCGGGCCGCACCGAGGTGCTGGAGAATTTGTTCGGCGCCATGACCCGGGGCGGCGGCGAGATCCGCCTGCACGGAAAGGCCATCCGCAACGCCTCCCCCCGGGAGGCCATTAAAAACGGCTTTGCGCTGCTGACCGAAGAGCGCCGAGCCACCGGTATCTTCGGCATCCGGGACATCCGGGACAACACGGTCATCTCGAACCTGAAAAGCTACCTTTTGGGCGGCGTGTGCCTGAGCGACAAAAAAATGAAAGAGGATACGGACTGGGCCATCCAGGCCATGCACATCAAGACCCCCAGCCAAAAGACCCAGATCCGCTCGCTCTCGGGCGGCAACCAGCAGAAGGTCATCATCGGCCGCTGGCTGCTCACCAAGCCCGAGGTGCTGCTGCTGGACGAACCCACCCGCGGCATCGATGTGGGCGCCAAGTACGAGATCTACCAGCTCATGATTGACCTGGCCAACGACGGCAAGGGCGTGATCATGGTATCCTCGGAGATGCCCGAATTGCTGGGCGTCTGCGACCGCATTCTGGTGATGTCCGGCGGGCAGCTTGCCGGCGAAGTGGACGCTAGAAACACCAGCCAGGAAGAGATCCTTACCCTGGCCGCCAAGTACGTGTAAAGGGAGGAAGCCGCAATGAGTAATGCGACTAAAACATTGCAGAAACCGGCCTGGGACGCAAAGCGGGTGGGCAACTTGCTGCTCAACAACGCCTTGTTTATCCTGATGGGCATCGCCATTGTGTACATCGCCATCAAAAACCCCCGGTTCATCCAGCCGGCGTCGATCATCAACATTTTGTCCCAGACGGCGGCCTATCTGCCCGCGGCGCTGGGCATCGGCGGGTGCATTGTGCTCACCGGCACCGACCTTTCGGCGGGGCGCATTGTGGGCCTGACGGCCTGCATCTCGGCTTCGCTTTTGCAGAACGCGGCCAATGTGGCCAACAAAATGTGGCCCCAGATCGGCACCTTGCCCATCTGGGTGGTCATTCCCGCCGCCATGGTGATCGGCGCGGCATTCGGCGCGTTCAACGGCTTTTTTGTGGCCAAGTTCAAGCTGCACCCCTTCATTGTGACCCTTGGCACCCAGCTGATCGTGTACACGCTGCTGCTGCTCTATGTGCAGATGGGCAACAACAACGGCATGGCGATCTCCAACCTGGACAAGAGCTACACCGATTTTGTAAAGGGCGAACTGTTCAACGTGGGCGGCACCGCGGTGCCCCGGTACGTGCTGTTCGCCGTGATCCTGGCCGCGCTGATGTGGTTTATCTGGAATAAGACCACCTTCGGCAAGAACATGTTCGCCCTGGGCGCCAACGAGGAGGCGGCGCGGGTTTCGGGCGTGAACGTGTTCCTGACCACCATCCTGGTCTTCGCCCTGGCGGGCGCCATGTACGGCTTTACCGGGTTTATTGAGGGCGCGCGCATCGGTTCGAACACCGCAAACACCGGGTTCAACTATGAGCTGGACGCCATTGCGGCCTGCGTGATCGGCGGCGTGAGCTTTGTGGGCGGCATCGGCAAGATCCGCGGCGTGATCGTGGGCGTGTTGATGCTGCGGCTGATCTTTATCGGCCTGAGCATGATGTCCATCGACCCGAACCTGCAGTACCTGATCAAGGGCGGGATCATCCTGTTCGCCTGCGCGCTGGATATGCGCAAGTACCTGGTCAAAAAATAAGGCCCCGCACACAGCGGCAAAGGGCGCGCCTCCCCCGGGATGCGCGCCCTTTGTATCGCTGGAATTTTATGGTATACTGAGAATGAGGCAAAGGAGGGGACCGTATGGATCTCTACCGTGTGCTTTTGGTGGACGACGAGGAGGATATCCGGGTGGGGATCAGCCGGAAGATGGACTGGGAGGGGCTTGGCTTTGCCCTGGTGGGCGAGGCGGAAAACGGCCAGGAGGCGCTGGAGCTGGCCGAGCAGCTCAAGCCGGACGTGGTTCTGACCGACATTAAAATGCCCTTTATGGACGGGCTGGAGCTGTGCCGCATCCTGACCCAGCGGCTGCCCGCCGCAAAGTTCGTGGTGTTCTCGGGGTTCGACGAGTTTGAATATGCAAAGCAGGCCATTCGGATGAACGTGTCGGAATACATACTAAAGCCCATCAATGCCCCCGAGCTGAGCGAGGTGCTGCGCAAACTGAAAAGCCAACTGGACGCCGAGCGCGCCCAGGGGCGGAATATGGAGATGCTGCGCCGCCGCTACGAGGAGAACCTGCCCGTGTTGCGGGAACTGTTCTACACCCAGCTGCTGGAGGGCCGCATCCCGCCCGGCCAGGCGGCCGAGCGGGCGGCCCGCTATGAGATCGATCTTTCGGGCGCGGCCTGGGTGGCCGCCCTGGCACACCTGCACGGCGCGGGCGCGGGCAGGGAGCTGCGCGCACTCTCGGTGCAGCAGCTCTTTGAGGAGAACCTGCGGCCCGGGCTGTGCTGCGCCAAAGTGTTTTTATACAACGAGTCGGTGGCGATCCTGGCCAGCTTTGAGCAGGCCCCCGCCCCCATTTATGAACTGATCGAGGAAATTGACCGGGTCTGCAAATTGGCGGGCAGCTACCTGGGCCTGACCCTTACCGTGGGGGTGGGCGCGCCCTGCCTTGAGCCGGAGGAGGTGGCCCGGTCGGCCGCCGGCGCGCGCAGCGCCCTGGATTACCGGGTGCTGGTGGGCACAGGGCGCGCGATCTACATCGGCGACCTGGAGCCGGGCGGCGCAGCCCGGCTCGCCTTTGAGGAGAGCGACGAGCGGGAGCTGACCGGCGCGATCAAGCTGGGAAGCGAGGGGGACATCCGCGCCGTGGTGGGCCGCCTGGCGGACAAGGTGCGCCGGGCAGGCCTGGCGCTGCCCCATTGCCACCTGTTCTTTTTGGAGCTGCTCACCTGCCTGCTGAAGCTGGCCCGGAGCGCGGAGCTGGATCTGGAAGCGGTGTTCGGCGAGGGGTTCACCGGCGCGGTGCAGTTCACCGCCTTCAGCTCGGTGGACGAGATGGGCGACTGGTGCCTGGAGCGCTGCCTGCGCATTCAGGAGCTCATTGGGCGCCAGCGCACCGATTCCGCCTGGCGCACGGTGGAAAAGGCCAAGGAGTTCATTGCCGCCCACTATGCCGAGTGCGAGCTCTCGGTGGAGATGCTGTGCGAATACCTGCACCTGAGCCCGGCCTATTTTTCCACCCTGTTCAAGCGGGAGACCGGCATGAGCTTTACTGCCTATGTGACGGTGGTGCGCATGGAGCGCGCGGCCGAGCTTTTGCGCACCACCGAGGATAAGACCTACCTGATCGCGGAAAAGACCGGGTATCTGGACCCGAACTATTTCAGCTATGTATTCAAAAAGCACTTCGGCATCTCGCCCACCAAGTTCCGGGCGGGGTGAGAGCGGCCAAAAGGAGGCGGCGATGGGCAGGTTTTTTGGTTCTGTGGTGGGGCGCTGGCGCGAGTTTTACCGCCGCTCCAGCATTCAGATGATCCTTTCGCTCTCGTTCACGGCCGTGGCCGTGACGGGCATGGTGTTTTTGGGGCTGACGCTGTTTTTGCGCTTTTCGGCCTCGAACAACGCCCAGGCGGCAAAGACCAGCCAGCGGGTGCTGGCCCAGGTGAACCTGAACCTGGACGCGTACCTGCGCAGCATGATGCGGGTGTCGGACGCGATGTATTACCGGGTCATCAAAAACACAGACCTGGCCGCCGACAGCCTGGACGACCGGATGAGCCTGCTGTACGAGAGCAACCGGGACATGCTGGTGTCCATCGCGGTTTTTTCGCAGGGGGGAGAGCTTGTGTCGGCCGCGCCGCTGGCGCCGCTGAAAAAGGACGCCGCCCCCCAGCGGCAGGACTGGTTCATCGCCGCGGCGGGAAAGATCGAGAACCTGCACTTTTCCACCCCGCATGTGCAGAACCTGTTCGAGGACCCGGATTACCGCTACCGCTGGGTGGTGTCGCTGAGCCGCCAGGTGGAGCTGACGAGGGCCGGCGCCATTGAGGGGGGCGTTTTGTTGGTGGACATGAGCTTCGGCGGCATTGAGCAGATCTGCAAGGACGCGGAGCTGTCGGCCTCCGGGGGGTACCTGTACCTGATCGACGGGGACGGCGAGATCATCTATCACCCGCGCCAACAGCTCATTTACGCCGGCCTTTTGCAGGAAAACAATCTGGCCGCGGCGGCCTACGAGGACGGCAGCTACGAGGAAACCTTCGGCGGCGGGCGCCGGCAGGTAACGGTAAAAACCGTGGGCTACACCGGCTGGAAGCTGGTGGGCGTGGTGCCGGCGGACAACATCTGGGACAACTACGGCCAGCTGCTGCTGTTCTTTTTGTTCGTGGTGCTGTTCTCGGTGTTTTTGCTGATCTTTGTGAACCTGCATCTCTCGGAGCGTATCTCGGTGCCCATCAAGGCGCTGGACCGGTCGGTAAAAAAGCTGGAGGCCGGGTGCGAGCTGGAGGAATTCGAGGTGGGCGGCCCCTATGAGATCGAGCATCTGGGGCACTCGATCCGGTCGATGGTGTCGACCCTGCGCCATTTGATGGACGACATCATTGAGCAGGAGACGCAGAAGCGGCGCAGTGAGCTGGATGTGCTGCAGGCCCAGATCAACCCCCACTTCCTTTACAACACGCTGGACTCGGTGGTGTGGATGACCGAGAACGGCCGCACGGACGAGGCCATTCTTATGGTGACCTCGCTGGCGCGGTTTTTCCGCATCTCGCTGAGCCGGGGCAGCAACATCATTCCCATCGCGGACGAGCTGGAACACGCGCGGCACTACCTGACCATTCAAAAAATGCGGTATAAAAACAAATTTTCCGCCTCTATAGAGGCGGAGGATGGTGTAGAGGCCCTCTACACCATTAAACTGATCGTTCAGCCCATTTTGGAAAATGCGATCTATCACGGCATGGCCTACGCCGACGGGGACGGGAAGATCACGGTGCATGCCTTCCGCGAAGGGGGCGATGTGGTGATTGATGTGACCGACAACGGTCCGGGTATGCCAGCCGGGACCGTGGCGCGCCTGCTGGACCCGGCCTATACCGCCGCGCCCGGCCCCAAGGGCTCGGGCATTGGGCTGCGCAATGTGCACCAGCGCATCCGCCTGACCTTCGGCGGGGGGTACGGGCTTTCGATCCACAGCGAGCCGGATGCGGGCACCAGGGTGCGGGTGCGCCTGCCCGCCCTGGACGGGGCGGCCGCGGCCCCCTACCGAAAGGAGGTGGCCCCATGAAGCGCAGAACGATCCTGCAGCTTGGCGTTTTGGTGCTGCTGGGGATGGGGGTGCTTTTTTCCCTGATGACCTTTGACCAGGCCGGCCGGCGGGACCCGGAGCTGTTGGAGGTGTCGGTCATCATCCGCGAGGCCGACAATACGGGCTGGTCCGCCGCGAGGCAGGGGATGGAGCAGGCTGCGGCGGATCTGGGGGCGGAGCTGCGCTTTTTGACCCTGAGCGAGCCGGATAGCGTGGAGGAACAGCGCAGCCTGCTGGCCCGGGAGGTGGAGGGCGGCGCCGACGCGGTGGTGCTTGTGCCCGCAGACGCGCAGGCCCTGGGGCCCGACGTTGCAAGGGCGGCGGCGGGCGCCGCGGTGGTGACGATGGAGTCGGACCTGGCGGCCAGCGGCGCAAAGGCGTGCATCACGGTGGACAACGCCGCGCTGGGTACGGCCCTTGCAAAACAGATGCTGAGGGATATCCCGCAGGGCAGCGGGGTGCTGCTGGTGGAGCTTACCCCGGGAAATACCGGTGTAGGGCTGCGGCTGGACGAAGCGGCCCGGGTGCTGGAGGAGGGCGGCTGCCCGGTGTACCGCCGCACGCCTGCCCCGGGGCAAACGCTGGCCGAGCTGCTGGACGAGGCCCTGCCCGCCCAGAACCCGGGCGCGGTGGCGGCCTTTGAGCCCACCGCGCTGGAATTGACGGCGCGTGCGCTTCAAAACGTGGAAAACGCGCCCCCGCTTTACGGCATGGGCGCCACCAGCACTATCGCCTCGTATTTGGAGCGGGGCGGCATTTCCCTGATTGCGGCGCAGAACGAGTTCGCCGCCGGCTACCTGGCGCTGCAGGCCGCGGTGGGGGCGGCGCGGGGCGAAGCGCTTACGAACATTGCGCCCATGGAATTTTCGCTGATCCGGCGGCAGGAGATGTACGAGGCTGAAAACGAAAAGCTGCTTTTCCCGGTCACCCGCTGAGGGCGGCCGCGGCGCAGAAAAGGAGGAACCATGAGATACCGTGTGTGGCGGCGCGCCGCCGGGCTGCTTGCGCCCTTGCTTCTTTTGGCCCTGGGAGGCTGCGCCGGCGCGGGCCGGGCGGACCCGGTGACCGTGCGCATCGGCGTTGCCCTGTACCAGCAGGACGACACCTTTATCTCCACCGTGGCGCAGCACCTGGAGCAGATGGCCAAGGAGGAGGAACAGGCCCGGGGTATCAAGCTGAACCTGAACATGGCGGACGGCCGCGGCAGCCAGGCCGCCCAGAACGAGCAGGTGGACCGATTTCTTGCCCAGGGGTACGACGTGATCTGTGTGAACATCGTGGACCGCACTGCAGCGGCCGTGATCATTGACAAAGCGCAGGCAGCGGGGGTGCCGGTGATCTTTTTCAACCGGGAACCTGTGGAGGAGGACCTGATGCGCTGGGAGGGCGCCTATTATGTGGGCCTGGATGGAGCGCAGTCGGGCCTTTTGCAGGGCGGGATCGTGCTGGACGCCTGGCGGCAGGACCCTGAAGCATTGGACCGCAGCGGCGACGGCGTGCTGCAATACGTGATGCTGGAAGGGGAGCCGGGCCACCAGGACGCGCTGCTGCGCACGGAAAACAGCCTGAAGGTGCTGGCCCAGGCCGGCGTGCCCACCGAAAAGCTGGCCAGTGACACCGCAAACTGGCAGCGGGGCCAGGCAACCACAAAAATGGCCCAGTGGCTGGAGCAATTCGACGGCGGGATCGAGGCGGTGTTCTGCAACAACGACGACATGGCCCTGGGCGCCATTGACGCGTGTTTTGCCGCGGGGCTTTCGGAAGAGGAGCTGCCCTTCATTGTGGGAGTGGACGCCACCCCGCCCGCGCTGGAGGCGGTGGAGGCCGGCACCCTGAAGGGTACCGTTCAGAACGACGCCGCAGGCCAGGCGCGGGCGATGCTGGAGCTTGCCTGCGCCCTGGCCGGGGGCACCGCGCCCGGCGACGCGGTGGAGCTGACGGACGGCAAGTATGTGTGGCTGCCCTATACCACGGTTACAAAGGAGAATTTGGAAGCGTTTCTGCCGCCGGCCTGAGCGGGAAAGGCCGCATGGAGAGCCTTTCGGCAGCCGCAGGGGAAAAAGAGGGAGCGCAAAAGCACTGTGCAAAAGACAAACAAAACGTGCCGGCCCTAAAAGGGCCGGCACGTTTTTGTATCAGCAGCTGCGCGGGGATAAAGCGCTCAGGCCAGCGCCAGCTGGTCGCCCACCAGGTCCACCGTGAGGGTGTCGCCCGGCAGGTGCTGCCCGCCGATGATCTCGCGGGCGATCAGGGTTTCGACCCGGCTTTGGATAAAGCGCTTGAGCGGCCGGGCGCCGTAGACGGGGTCGTAGCCTTCGTCGATGATAAAGGCCTTGGCGGCGTCGGTGACGGCCAGGTTCAGCTGCTTTTGGGCCAGGCGGGCGCGCAGGTCGGCCAGCTGCAGGTCCACAATGCCGCCGATCTCGGCCTTGGTGAGGGGCTTGTAGAATACGATCTCGTCCAGCCGGTTTAAAAATTCCGGCCGGAACTGGGTTTTGAGCAGGCCCTCCACCGCCTGGCGGGCTTCGGCGCTGATCTGGCCGCCCGGGCCGATTCCCTCCAGGATATACTGGCTGCCCAGGTTGGAGGTGAGGATGATGATGGTGTTTTTGAAATCCACCTGGCGGCCCTGGCTGTCGGTGATGCGGCCGTCGTCCAGCACCTGCAAAAGGATGTTGAACACATCCGGATGGGCCTTTTCCACCTCGTCGAACAGGACCACGCTGTAGGGGTGGCGGCGCACCGCCTCGGTGAGCTGGCCGCCCTCCTCGTAGCCCACGTAGCCCGGGGGCGCGCCGATGAGCCGGCTGACGCTGAATTTTTCCATATATTCGGTCATGTCGATGCGGATCATGTTCTTTTCGCTGTCGAACAGGGCCTGGGCCAGCGCCTTTGCCAGCTCGGTTTTGCCCACGCCCGTGGGGCCCAGGAACAAAAAGCTGCCGATGGGCCGACCGGGGTTCGCAATGCCCGCCCGGCTGCGCAGGATGGCCTCGCACACCTTCTGCACGGCCTCCTGCTGCCCGATGACCCGCTGGTGCAGGATGCCCTCGAGACCCAGCAGCTTTTCGCGCTCGCCCTCCACCAGCTTTTCCACCGGGATGCCGGTCCAGCGGGCCACAATGCGGGCGATCTCCTCGTCGGTGACCCGGTCGCGCAGAAGGTTATCCTGCGCGGAACCGGAGGTTTCGGCCTTGTGCTCCTGCTCGGCCAACTGCTTTTGCAGCTCGGGCAGGCGGCCGTATTTCAGCTCGGCGGCCTTGTTGAGGTCGTATTCCCGCTCGGCCTTTTCGATGGCGGCGTTGGTCTGCTCGATCTGCTCCCGGATGGACTGCAGGCTGCCGATGCTGCTCTTCTCGTTGTCCCACCGGGCTTTCATGGCGTTGTACTGCTCGCGCATTTCGGCCAGTTCCTTTTGAATGGCCGAGAGGCGCTGGGCGCTCAGGGGGTCGGTCTCCTTTTTCAGGGCGGCCTCCTCGATCTCGTGCTGCATGATCTTGCGGCGCAGATCGTCCAACTCGGCGGGCATGGAGTCCATCTCGGTGCGGATCATGGCGCAGGCCTCGTCCACCAGGTCGATGGCTTTATCGGGCAAAAAGCGGTCGGAGATGTACCGGTCGGACAGGGTGGCCGCGGCGATCAGGGCGCTGTCCTGAATCTTGACACCATGGAACACCTCGTAGCGCTCCTTGAGCCCCCGCAGGATGGAGATGGTGTCCTCCACGGTGGGCTGGTCCACCAGCACCGGCTGGAACCGGCGCTCCAGCGCGGGGTCCTTCTCGATGTACTGGCGGTATTCGTCCAGGGTGGTGGCGCCGATGCAATGCAGCTCGCCCCGGGCCAGAAGGGGCTTCAACAGGTTGCCTGCGTCCATGGCGCCGTCGGTCTTGCCGGCGCCCACAATGGTGTGCAGCTCGTCGATGAACAGGATGATCTGGCCCTCGCTTTTTTTGACCTCCTGCAGCACGCTTTTGAGCCGTTCCTCAAATTCGCCCCGGTATTTGGCGCCCGCCACCAG